>Ga0257120_1000662_pt1 | contig 24695 bp, 25 predicted proteins | sample SI106_10metaG_FD_190153 | JGI IMG/M metagenome (GOLD analysis project Ga0257120, IMG submission 190153) | Marine microbial communities from Saanich Inlet, British Columbia, Canada - SI106_10 | ecosystem: Environmental > Aquatic > Marine > Inlet | place: Canada: British Columbia | collected... | reverse complement strand
GTCTGCGAAGAAACGCGCGCCTTCCATACACATGTACTGAACGCCTGGGTCCATAAGCTCCAACCGCATGTAAACGGTGAATGCTACGGATACAAAGCCAACGAGGGCTGAGACGATCAGGTATAGAATACCGATGTCTTTGTGGTTTGTGGACATGAACCAGCGGGTAAAGAACCCACGGTTATCTTCGTGGTCGTGCCCGTGGATGGCTGCGTCTGCCATAGGGTTGCCTCCTGACAATATAAAGAAATTCACAACAAGTTGTTCGTTGCGAAGGATTCCTCGTGGTTCTAATGGAGCAAACCTTTATGAGCAATGACTGAGATGACCAAACATGCGCGAAATATTGTCGCGATTTCTGACAATGACTGTTGATTGTTCTGGCGGTTGCCGTTGGCAATGGGCTGCTTTTGCACAATATTTGCACGGAAGCTGGGAAGGTCACTTGCTGAACGCAAGGAATGCCCGTTCGCCGCGCGAAAATCGGCGAAGAATTTGGTGACGTTATGCCGCGGCGTAAAACACTTCGTTCGGGGCCTGTTGCGCGGCAACTTGGTCGATGCAATCTGGCAAGCGGTACATCAGCGAACGTGCTTCGTGCCTGCGTAAAACAGGGCGCACTGTGCCGTTGTGCGTTGCTTTGCTCATGTCGAACCCATCTAGGGTTTCCCAGATTTTGCCGGTTTCAAGCACACGTTCAGGCATATCACCCAAGAACAGGCTTTCGGCCCACATTTTCTCAACCAGCACCAATTCATGCGTTGGAAGTAGAATGTGGAAATAAGTTACGTCAAAGTCAGCAGGTTGTTGATGGACCCATGCGTATTCGAGTGCCGTTTTGGCAGCGACCAGTACTTCGGATGATCCAAACAATAGCTCTGCTTGGTTGTCAGTCACCATCAAGCGGTGCGCTGGCGACAGGTGCAGATCACGTGAATTGCCAAAGGTGCGTGCGGGAATTACGATTGGACGGAAATCAGTGCTAAGACGCTGTTCTGCGCGGGAATAGCTTTGTTGGCAAATGGCCTGTACTTGAACAAAACCAGCGTCGCGCGTGATCACGTGATCGCCTGGGCGCAGATCTTCGATGCGCTTTTGACCATCGCGCGTCGCGATGAGTGTACCGGCGATAAAGCAAGGGATGCTCTGATCTGTTGGGATGCGTTTCTTTTGTTCCCATGCACCAATTGGCATGATTCCGGGGAAATCTGTGGGAAGTATTAAGAGTTCCGTTTTTGAAACGAACTCCTGTGTTTCGCAGTTCACCAAAATCAAGTCTTCAATTGGAAGGCTTTCTGTTTCGGCGTACTGGTTCAATTGTATCGCGCTGCGTGCTGGCAGCATGCTGTCTGAGCCGAAACTGTGCAAAAGCCCTGTTGCGGCGGACCAGATTTCAAAAGGACCCAAGGCAACGGAATTGTTGGCAGCGTTGCGCAATTCTACGTTATTCAATGTTGAGCGGCTTTTTTCACCCAAGTTTGCACTGGGTGTTTCAGAGTCGCGCAGACACAAGAATAGACCGTCTAATTTGTTGTACATCGGATCGCCTTTTGGATTTCGCTGACTTTTAGATGCACCTCAATAACGGCAACAAAACGGCGACAGATTGAAGTTACTGTGTCAGCTGGTTCAAAAAGAGTATCTCAGAGCGAGGTAAATATTTTACCAAAGCTTTTCTGAAGAGCGACATCCACGTCGTCCATTGTGACGGGCAGTCCAAGGTCAACAAGGGAGGTCACCCCGTGTTGTGTGATCCCGCAAGGGACGATCCCATCGAAGTGGCCCAAATCCGGTTCGACATTGATCGAGATTCCGTGAAAGCTGATCCACTTGCGCAGGCGGATACCAATTGCTGCAATCTTGTCTTCGGCGATGTCGCCAGTGGCGGTACGGGGTTTGTCAGGTCTATCCACCCAAACGCCAACACGCCCCTCGCGGATGGCCCCGTCGACGTTGAACTCTTTGAGGGCTGCAATCACCCATGCCTCGAGCTGTTGCACGAACAGGCGAACATCATGGCCACGCTTGCCCACATCCAAAAGCGTATAGGCGACGCGCTGTCCTGGTCCGTGATAGGTATATTGCCCGCCGCGTTTGGTATCAAAAACGGGAAAGCGATCGGGATCGGTCAAATCACGGGACTTGGCGGAGGTGCCAGCGGTGTAAAGAGGCGGGTGCTCCACCAGCCAGATGCATTCATCCGCGACACCTTTATGGATGTCAGCCACACGGGCTTCCATCCATGCCTCGGCCTCGCGAAAGTCGGTCAGGCCTGTGCTGGTAATCCATTCTACCATTATACAGTCGCTGCTTCGGCTGCGGTGCGTTTCAGTATATCTGTATAAGCCGCGACGCCTTGCGCCCCAGTCACCAGGTACTTGCCGCCAAAGATCATTGATGGCACGCCGGTTATTCCGCGCGCTTGCCAATATTGTTGTTTCTCGCGGGTTATTGCACCCAGTTCGCCGCTTTCTATGATGCGTTTTGCCTTGTCAGTGTCCAAGCCAACAGTGGCTGCGATATCTACCAGAACGTCGGTTTGGGATAGATCGCGCTGATCGGTGAAATGTGCCTCAAACAACGCCAACTTCAGTTGATGCTGTTTCCCTTCAGCCAGGGCGAATTCGAGCAATTGATGCGTGATGAACGTGTTCCACATGTGGGTTTTAGGCGTCCAATTAAATGCAAAGCCTAGGCTTTCGCCCAGTGTTTTCATCTGCGCGCGCGACTGCTCGGATTGTTCAGGCGTGCTGCCGTATTTCTGCTGGATGTGTTCTGATGTTTTCTGGCCCGTCACTGGCATATCAGGGTTCAACTCAAACGGTTCCCAACGAATGCTGGCGTTGATGCCCGTGTCGGCCATGGCTTGTTCAAGCTGGCGATACCCGATGATGCACCATGGACACATAACATCGGACACAATGGTTACTTCGATGGCGCTTTGGGGGAGGGCGGTGGTCATTTTGATTTGTGTATCCATATTAGGGTCTCCCTTAAGATCGTTGTGGCAGACGCGGTTTGCAACCCAGCTTTTGCGCACAAAGGTGAAAGGCATGGAGGAAAGAATGTGAGCCAAGCAGAAATGTGGAATATTTGGGGTTCACATCCTCGCGCCGAGGGGCTAGATCACCGCTACTAACCTCAAAGTGCGGCTGTGGCGGAATGGTAGACGCGCAGCGTTGAGGTCGCTGTGGGGTAACACCCGTGGAAGTTCGAGTCTTCTCAGCCGCACCACTTTTATAAAGCAAGCATCTGATTTTATTTAATTAAGTTTAAATATTTAAATTAATATCCACCTAAATAAACACCCTATGCTGTTCGCACCCCCCCCACCATTCACAATTATGGTAGGGTAAGCATATCTATAGCCCTATTCATTCACGGCTTTTGTTTTGAACAGCGAAATCAGCTGGATTATCACAATCACTCGCATTTCACGCAACGCCAGATCACACACTGAAGACACCGACGCGCGCGCAAGCATTCATTGATAAAACTGATATGCAACGACCGATCACTGCGACAATCGCTACATCTGCTACTTTACGGTGAAACGAGACTGCGCAATTCCTCTTCATTGGCGACCTGCCGATTTGGTGCGGCACTTAAAGTATTCGTCATTGCTGTTGTTGCGCGATTGAAGCCAGCATACGTATGGCTGAAAGCAACCCGCCTGGGGGCTTCACCAAAGGCAGATAAATGTCCAATAAAATGCTAATTTTAAGCCAACACACCTTTCTCTGCCAACACCCCAGATGGGATGAAAATTTCAAATCTCATTTTGCGGTCTATTCTATCAATGCAGTTCGCAAAATTTTCACGACGAGGTTATGCCTCTTCGAGGCCTCTTGTGGAAAAGCCGGCATGGATTTCATGACGAAATTGAAATTTATGGTGACGAGTAGCTGTGCTGCGCTCCAAGGGCCTTGGGGGTTAACCGCAGCCCCATCAAGATAATGGCTTTGGATCTTCTCCATCAGATCTACTGTATTCAAAAATATTGATTTAGTTAACGGGTGAACATTCAGATCTACCTGAAAAAATTCATGCATAGCGCGATTGGCAGCAAAGTGTTTTGTAAGAAGAGCTTCGAACTGTTGGGACATCCTGCGCAAGATATCTTCAATATTCTCCGCCTGATCTAAACTTGCCTGGAAGCGCTCCAAAGTCTGCAAAACCTCATCGCAATATCTTGAATAAAGCAAAAGCAGAGCCTGATCTTTGCTTCCGAAACGCTTGATGAAAGCAGCACGCGTTTGCCCCGATGAAATAGCGATATCATCAAGTGTTGTTCCGGCAAAACCGTTTTTAAGTATTAGGGTTGTAAACGCTTCCAGAAATTTTTGCTCGGTGCGCCTAGACCTCTCTTGCTTGGGTTTTGTGTACTTCATGAGTCGTGGTAAAATGTATAAAAAGTTACTTCCAGATACTTTTTTACTTTTGTAAGAGCGACAAGAATTTTGGTGGCCTTAACTAGCGTTCACTTTATTAAATATCTGGGGGGGGAAAACAATATGAAGCGACGCTCTCTTCGAGGTGGGGTGGCATTTTCCTTCTGGGCTGCATTCGCAACATTGTTACCTTGGAGCATTGCCCATGCAGAGCAACCAACCTCACGTAAAGTGCACGAATTGGCTATGTTTTTTACATCGAACAGTTGGTTCAATTGTGCGGCTCGGGCAGATCAGCTAGGATCGTTTCTCGGCGGAAACGTCAAAAATCAGGCTTTTGCCGTCAGTTTTCCAACAGACAATTCCAGTATAGTTGACGTGTTTCTCGTCGTGCCTCCTGTTAGTGATGAATCTAATCCAACATCCGCTCACCTGACATTTGCAGTTAACATAAAAGGATGTCCGGCAGTCTACAGCCTGAGCAACATTTTGGAGACAAGCTGCGCCGATGCGCTTGGGGGCGCGCAAGCAAATACGCAATTCACAGAACTTGGCGATTCAAGCCACTTTATCAGACAAGTCAACCCACACACGACGATCCGCTTGGCATCGCACGGCAGCTTTTGCCTCAAAACCCAAACTGAAATTGTCGAGTAGCTTTCGAAAGAAATATTAGAATGAAGTTTTCCACGACTGCGACCCTAACCTCCTCGTCAGCCTTCATTTTGGCAGCCAGCGTAGCCTCAATCGCGCACGCAAACGGTTACGTAGCCGCTGGTATGGATACCACTGAAAATATTGTCGCCAATGCCAATTCTGACGGCGGTGGTAGTGGCGGCCTATTCGCAGTGGTCGTGGGTAGCAATTACGATTACGATGGTTCCCCAACAAATGCCCAGCTGAGCGTGGGGGCTTCCTCTGTGTCAGTAGACGCAACACTCAATGTTTCGGGCAGAACTAACACAAACGGCATACTGGACGTCAACGGCGGGATCGTTGGTGAGAATTTTTCTGTCGCAAATAACACTGGCAACACATCAGTTGGGGGAACACTCGAGGTAACTAATGCCACCTCCCTCAACAGCACACTTTCTATTTCGGGCACAACGAGCACAAACGGCATACTGGACGTCAACGGCGGGATCGTTGGTGAGAATTTTTCTGTCGCAGATGACACTGGCAACACATCAGTTGGGGGAACACTCGATGTAACTAATGCCACCTCCCTCAACAACACCTTGGTAGTTTCTGGAGCTACAACGGTTTCGAACACGTTTGAAGTGGACACAAACGGTCCCGCGGCGGGCGGAACGCAGATATCGGCACTGTCCAGCAGCCTCACGATGTCGTCTGACTCAGTAGATATCCAAGCTGATTCATCGGCCGGCGCTAATGCCGCTATCACTATCAATGGAGCAGTCTCAGCAAACAATACATCCAACGTGGGTGTGTTGATAAAGGGAAGCGGCCAGAACGGAGTGAGCTATGACCCCACAACTGCAGTGGGACCCGCGACTTGGGCCGACGTCTCAATCCAATCGGCAAACTATGGCGGAGCGGATCCCACTCGTGGATCAGCCGTTATTGTTACAGATTTCGGGGTAAGGCTAGTATCGCCCGATCCTGCCATCGGAGAAACCGTCTACAACTCACAAGGCGGAAATAACAGCGCAGGAACAGTTAATAACTCGATTGGCCTTAATACGGGCAATGGGAGAATCGAAAACGCATTTGGTTCAGCATCCGCCTCAAGTGGAGCACAATCAATCATCACAAATACGATTGGCGCAAATAACGGCTCAGGCGCTGTCTCAACTTTAATTGGCGGCGGAACTTCTCCAACCGTCAACACAGTTGGTAATGAAAACGCCGAAACCCGCACAACACTGCAGGCAGGCTCTTCCTCGCTAGCGTTAGAAGATAGCTCCGCCGACCTGCGTGGTGGTTCAGCAGGCAACGGTCTCAACATCAACAATACAGGCGTAACATTTTCAAACGCGTCGGGCAAACCCATCCGGGTAACAGGTGTGGCAGACGGTACTTCAGAGTTCGATGCAGTCAATATCGGCCAGTTTGGAAGCGGAATGGCCGCGCTCTCTGCGATGAATGCAGTCCCCGACATCCGGGAAGGGGACTCAATTTCGCTCGGCTTTGGGCTTGGAAACTATATGGGCTATAACGCTTTAGCTATTGCTGGCAAAGCCTACATTGACGAAAAACTTACGATGAATTTCGCAATGGCGACAGGGAACCGTTCCTATGAACCAGTGTACTCGATCGGATTTGGCACTTCTTGGTAGGCTTGAGTGGATATTACTTTGCTCTGAACCCTGTAAAACGCGTAAAAATCGGCGATGTACGAAAAGAAGGACCATCGAGTATCCGTTTGTTGAGGCCCAAGCGGCTGGTATCGTAGAGATTGTAGAACACGGCTCTGCGCTGGCTCAGAAGGTGGTTGAGCCGATTGAAGATTTCGGATCACGGATCGATCTGTTTCTTGAAGAGCACTCTGGTGCCAGTCAGCGCACATTGGATGCAATTGATACTGTTTTGGCGGCGCGTGCGGGCGTTTAACCCAAGGCCGTTAGCCACAACCATATTGTTATTACCGATGATCCCGTGGCGATAAGCACGCTGGAGGCTGCAACCCGTTTGGCACGCCCATACATATTGGCAAAGATATATGCGTTGATGCCAGGTGCCATAGCTGCCGTCAGTACACCTGATTTGAAGAAATCGGATGGCACGGACAGAGACGTGCCAAGGGTCCAGACGATTGCAGGGTGTAGACCCAGTCCAATCATGCAGACCATCAGTATGGCCAGCTTGTCGCCCTCTGGTTTGTATTGGATCAACACCCCGCCAAGGGAGAATAAGGCTGCAGGCAATGCCGCGCGGACCACAAGGCTGAGGGCGTCATCGGCAAATGTTGGTAGGGACAGACCACTGAGATTGACCACAAATCCTAAAGCGATCGCGATGACGAGCGCGTTGCGAAACATCGCTTTGCCCACGGCGCGGGCCATGACGACTGGGGATTGTCCGCGATTGCGCGCGATCTCCATGACAATGATACCCAAACCATAGCAAAACGGTGAATGCATCGCGATGATGGCATAATTTCCGGTAAGCGCATCGACGCCGTAAGCCCGTTCGGTGATCGGCAGGCCCAAGAGAACCGAATTTGAGAAGAGGCAACAAAAGCCGATAGCAATGCTGTCCTCCCAGTCGCGTTTCAGGAGAAGGCGAGACCCGATGATCCCGATCGCAAAGCAAAGGCTGGCACCGGTGTAAAAGCTGATGAGCAGGCGAGGGTCAAACGAGCTTTGCAGATCGATATTTGCGATGGCCTGGAGCAGCAGACAAGGGATTGCGAAGCTTTGGGTGAACTTTATCAACCCGTCGATACCAGAGATTGGGAAGGCAAACTTCCATACGGCAACATACCCAAAGCCGATGACAAGGAAGACGGGAAGGATGACGTCTAGGAGCGTTTGCATGTTCAATCGGGCCGATCGCGTGGGGTTGGTTCGGGTGCCTCCGGCGGGAGTTTTTTTGGTAAAGTGAAATTAAGCGGTTTTGAAGGTGAGCGTCATGCCGTCATAGGCAGGTTGAATATGGTCAGGTGTTTCTGCTTTGACGGTCTCGTAATCTAGGTCGTTGTGCATGTTGGTGAGTACTGCTGTTTTGCACTGCACGCGTTCGATCCACTCTAGCGTTTGGGCCAGATGTGAGTGCGTTGGATGGGGGGCGCGGCGCAGGGCGTCGACGACCCAGCATTCGAGATTTTCGAGTTCGGGCCAAACATTATCGGGAATTTGAGCAACGTCAGGCAAGTAGGCGACATCGTTGATCCGAAACCCTAGCGCTTGAATCGAGCCGTGGTTTACCTCAAACGGTTTGAAGGTGATTGGGCCGCCAGCGCCATCAATGGTGACATCACCGTCAATCGTGTTGATGTCGAGGATTGGTGGGTAGGATGACTTTGGTGGTTGCACAAAGACATAGTCAAAACGGTGCAGCAGCGCGTCGCGTGTGACGGGGTCTGCCCATACGGGGAGCCGTTCGCGCATGTTGATCACAATCATGCGTAAGTCATCGATCCCGTGGACATGATCGGCGTGGCTGTGAGTGTAGATGACACCGTCAAGGCGACCAACGTTTGCATCCAGCAGCTGGGTGCGCAAGTCGGGAGAGGTGTCTATCAGTACGGAGGTTGTGCCATTCTGGGAAACGCGTTCCACCAAGATCGAGCAACGCCGGCGATTGTTCTTGGGGTTCGCTGGGTCACATGCACCCCAGTGCCCGCCCAAACGAGGCACGCCACCAGAGGAGCCGCATCCAAGGATGGTGATCTTGAGATCATCCATTAAGCGTTTGCCTTGTAGTTGGCGGCCTTAGTGAACAGGCGCTCAAAGTTGGATTGGGTTTGGGCCGCAAAATCTGCGTACTCCATACCGAACACTTCTGCCCCAACCTTTGCTGTGTGCGCGGTGTAGGCGGGTTCATTGCGCTTGCCCCGATGTGGCGGTGGCGCAAGGTAGGGTGCATCAGTTTCCACCAACACGCGCTCAACAGGGGCGGCGGCAAAGATGTCGCGAACCTCTTGGCTTTTGGGGAATGTGCTGATTCCCGACATCGACAGATAGAAGCCAAGGTCCAGCGCTGCGCGCGCCAGTTCAGGGGACGAGGAGAAGCAGTGCATAACGCAAGTGTATGCGCCGTTTGCGTGTTCTTCTGCTAAGATACGCGCCATGTCATCATCTGCACCGCGCGCGTGGATGATAAGGGGCAGGCCTGTTTGGCGTGCGGCGGCGATATGGATGCGTAGAGATTCCTTTTGAATATCAGCGCTTTCTGCGGTGTAGTGATAATCGAGACCCGTCTCACCGATCCCGACAAATTTGGGATGTTTGGACATTTCGACCAATTCATCAAACGTGGCCAATGGTTCTGAGGCCGCACTCATTGGGTGTGTGCCTGCAGCATAAAATACAGGCGCGTAGGTTTCAGCGATGGCACGCACATCAGGTTCTTGACGCAGCTTGGTGCAGATCGTGACCATACGTGTGACGCCAGCCGCTTGGGCGTTGGCAATTAATTCAGGCAATTGCCCCTCAAAGTCAGGGAAATCGAGGTGGCAATGGCTGTCGGTGATGTGGGGTATCTGGGTCATATTAGCCTGTTTTATGAAGCGGCAGCGCCTTGGATCTTAAATATCGTATCTAGAACGAGTGCGGCCGGGTCAAGGTTCACGGCACGGCCATGGCGGGCGCGTGCCATGGCTTCGTGTCCAAGGTCTGCCCATGCGCGGCCCTTATGAGGCGTGCTGGCAAGTCGGGACATTATCGAAGCCTCGTGTGGTGCCGCTTCGATCTGAGGTGGCTGTCCTGTTGCACCTGTGCGGGCAAGGCGGGCAAGGGCGATTTCAAGAAGTGTAAACAGCAGATCCAGCTTTTCCTCTGCACCGCGCTGTGCGGCGGCTTCGGCAAGGCGCAGGGTGCGGGCACGGTCCATATTGGGCAGGGAGCCAAGTATGCCGACGATTTCAGTGTATATCTGCAGACCACCGAGCAGGGACAAGCGCATGGCTTCGCCCACTGAGCCGCCTGAGAGTTCAGCAAGTGCAGCGGCGTTGGCGTCTGCTTCGACTTCGGCCTGAGCCATAGCACTGTTCATTTGTTCACCGTTGAGGGTGCCAAGCCGCAAGGTGCGGCATCGCGAGCGAATGGTCGGTAGAAGACGGGAAGGTTGATGGGTGATCAGCAAAAGGGTGCACCGCTCGGGTGGTTCCTCTAGCATCTTGAGTAGCGCATTGGCGGCCTGCGTGTTCATATCGTCAGCGGCGTCAATGATCACTACGCGCCGCCCACCGTCAGTGGCCGACATCTGAAAGAACCCGGTGAGTTTGCGGATGTCATCCACAACGATTTGATCGCGCATACGCCCCGTCTTTTCATTGGGGGTACGTGTGACAGAAATAAGCCCTGGGTCCGCACCCGCAGAAATGCGGCGTGCCACTGGGTGTTCGGGATCGATATGTAGCGAGGTTGGCAAAACGGGTGCGCCGAACATGTCGTCCCCGTCTGGATCAGGTGTTGCCAGCAGGAAGCGTGCGATGGACCAAGCAAGGGTTGCTTTGCCCACACCGCGCGGCCCAGTCAGCATCCATGCATGGTGCATCCGGCCAGTGTTGAACCCATCAAGAAACGTAGCCTCTGCAGCCTCTTGCCCAATGAGGGCAGGGGTCTCACGCGGGTGCGGTGCGCCGGGAACGCGATCTGGTTCGTTGATTTCTTCAGCCATAAAGCAGGTCTAGCACCACATCGAATGAGGGGGAATGCAAAAGGCAGCGTTTGGGTGCGGGAAGGGTGCGCTTATTGCTTAGTGAGATGATCGTCCACCTTTTGGCAAACGTCCACTGATACCTCGTCGATGCTGCGTGCACCGTTAATCACCACGAAGCGTTCCTTGAATTCTTCGGCCAAAGACAAGAACCCAGCGCGCATTTGCGCCTGCAAATCAGCACCAAAGGTTTCAAAGCGTTCTTCTACACCTTGACGCGACAGGGCACGCGAAAGGCCGGTGTCGGAGTCCATATCGATCAAAATTGTCATGTCAGGTTCACGCCCAATCATCAGTTTGTGCAACTGATCAACTGTGCCGCGTAGATCACCGCGCGATAGGCCTTGATACATGCGGGTGCTGTCTGCGAAGCGATCACAGATCACGATCTTGCCCGCTTCAATTGCAGGAAGGATTGTGCGTTCCAAATGGTCGCGACGTGCTGCGGTGAACAAAAGGATTTCGGTTTCTGCGGACCACCTGTCTGGCTCACCTTGCAAAACCAAAGCGCGAATTTCTTCCGCACCTTCGCTGCCACCCGGTTCGCGCGTCAATACAACTTCGCGACCCTGGGCTCGCAGGTGTTCTGCAAGTTTGCGTGCTTGGGTGGATTTTCCGGAACCGTCGATGCCTTCAAACGTAATAAAGCTGCCTTTAGGGATCACGATGCGCCCTCTGGCTGTGGTCCTTGGTTCAGACGGTCGATCAGTTTCATTGCTGCCGTACTGATCCGTGCCATGAAGCCGCCGTCGGCAACGTCAGTTTCGGCAAACAAGGGGATGCGTGTTTCTGGAAGGCCTTCTGGGCGTAGGACAAGTTCAGCCAGTTCATCACCTTTGGCGATTGGTGCCTGAATAGGGCCTTTGTAGACAACCTCGGCAGGGATATCATCCCCGCCAAGAACAGGAAGCAGCACGCTGATGTCTTGGTTTGGGACCAGACCCACATTTGGAACCGCGCCCATCCATACATCGGCGGTTGCCAGGCGCTCACCCTCTTTGGCTAGGGTGCGTTGGGCAAACTGGCGGAATGCCCAGTTTACAACAGCTTCAGATTCTTGCGCACGTGCGGCAGAGCTGTCGAGACCTGAGAGGACAAAGATAACACGACGTTGGCCCTGTTTGGCAGAGCCAACCAACCCATAGCCAGCTTCCTGCGTGTGCCCCGTTTTTAGACCATCCGCGCCAATGCCAAGGCGCAGCAATGAATTGCGGTTGCGGGTGTTTTGAGGGGCGCGGCCGTCAAATTGGAATTCGGTTTCTGAAAACAATGGGTAAAATTCTGGGAAGTCGCTGATCAAACGGTTCGCCAGCAAGGCCAAATCACGCATGGACATGCGATGACCGGCTTGGGGCCAGCCGTTTGAGTTTGCGAAAGTCGAGTTGGTCATACCCATTTTTTGGGCACGCTGTGTCATGAAACGTGCAAATCCGGATTCTGTACCATCGGGGCTTAGTGCCTCAGCAATAACCGAACAGGCGTCATTGCCTGACAAAACGATGATACCGCGAATAAGGTCTTCGACGCTCACGCGATCACGCGTGTTCAGGAACATCGTCGATCCGCCGTAATCCATTGAATGTTGTGAAACTGGAAGCTTTTCGTTCAGGGAAAGGCGACCATCGCGAATGGCCTCGAATGCCATGAGCAGCGTCATCAGTTTGGACATCGATGCGGGTGGCAAAGGTGTGTCCGCGTTCTTGTTCAGCAAAACAGTGCCCGTTGTTTGATCAATCACATAAGCGGCAGTTGCGCGTGTTTCAAAAGCGTTGGCTTGTGCCCCAACAATAATCAGCACAAAAGCAGCTGCAATATGGCGGATCTGTTTGGTGCTGATCATGTTGGATAACTCCTGAAAATAGGCTTAGTTCGTGACGGCGTAGGCATCAGAGAAACCTTCGCCTTTGATCTTTTTGAGCAAAGGAGTGCGTTCTGATTTGTTGGTCGCGGGACCAACAAGGACACGCCAGAACGGTTTGCCGCCGCGTTCACCGCGTTTGATCGTTGGAATAAGACCTGCGTTGCGCATCTGTTGACCGGTGCGGGTGGCATTGGCTTCGACTGAGAAAATACCAAGCTGGATAAATGGCTTCTCAAGGCTGGAATTGGTTGGGCGCGGGGCAGGTGGCTTTGTTGGTGCCGTTGCAGCTGTAGGCGTTGTTGGTGCGGCTGCGTCGATTGCGGCGGCGGCTGAAGCGATTGGGTCAAGCGCGGTTTCGCTCACCTCAGCAGGGGCTGCAACAGTATCGACGATTTCGGGAACGGCATCGGCGACCTGTTCTTTGCGCAGGGCCGTGACATTCAGCTGTGCTGGTGCACCCGCCAACATACCCAGCGCTTCTGCTGCATCAGAAGAAATTTGCAAACGTGGTCCAGGAAGATCACGGGCGCGGCGGAACAAGGCCCCGACGACAAAATTTCCGTTAGTCGTGTTGCGGATGATGACGCGCTCCGGGTCTTTTACATCTGGGTGTGCGACCCATACGCCACCCAAAGAGGGGCGTCCGTCCCATAGACCATCTTCGGTCGCTGAGAAAACTTGTGGTGCTTCAACATCGCGCTCGGTTGTTTTTGTGGCATTTCCAGCGCGCTGTGGTGCAGTGCTTGCTCCATTTCCACGTAGCGATTGACCAAGATTAAATTGGCCCGTGTCGTCGCAACCTGTCAAAATAAGTGTTGAAAACGCAACGATGCTGCCATTCTTGGCAAATTTACCAAAACGATTGATGATGTCCGCGCTGCCCATCGCATGTATTCCTTGCCTGTTCGCGGCGCTGTTCACGCCTGATTTGTCAATTATCGGTATAATTAACAGTCTCCTAACGAAGATCTTACGGGAACTCTATCCTGTCAAAGACGATCTGAAAAGTGTCTCGCGCAAGGATCGGCATAAATCCCCAAGGTGTTCAGATCTTGAAGGCGCAATTTTCTTCAAAAGTGGGCTTGCGGAATTTTTTCACCCACACTAGGAAGTGCGTGTCGGAGGAGTGGCAGAGTGGTCGAATGCACCGGTCTTGAAAACCGACGAGGGTGAAAGTCCTCCCAGGGTTCGAATCCCTGTTCCTCCGCCATTGCCACTTTTAGTGGTTGGTAAAACACCTCTACCTACCCTCGAAATTACTTAAAATCCTTATCGGTAGGCCGCGCGGAGTTGTTCGATTTTTGCATCGGAAACTTCACCAGGAATGAGCGTCCGCACTGCACCGCTTTGATCGACCAACGCCACATAGATTTTTGACATATCTGTAATCCCCATTGATTTGTTAAAGGCCCTACGGTTGGAGTAGATTGTAATGGTACGCCCACGCATAGCCTTTGACGTGATACCGGACCTCATGCCGTTATCGATGACGGATCTAATCAGCGCGGCACCTTGTCCAACGACCGGCAACTCGACCCATGCAGGGCCGCCTTCGGGCTGTAGGTCTAGTCGGCTGACCCAAGCGTTGATTTGGGGTTGCTGATTTTGTTTGTATGCGACGAACACAATTGTTGGGTCCCCGGGAAGATCCGCGGGCAATGTAAGAATGCGCCCGTTTAGATCATCCGCGGCGATTTTTGGTAGGATCGTTTCAGCGTAAGCTTGTGTCGATAACATCAGCGTTAGCAGAATGACTGGGATAATTTGGAACATGAAGTGTCCTTTTTAGCGGTTAGTGTTGTTAAGTATTCGTGGCTGGACAGGTGTTGGATCACTTTTGAATTCGAGTGTTATTGGGGACGTATATAGGTGGAGGTGCCTTCGACGGATGCCAGTTGCAACTGCAGCGGGGCATAGAGTTAAACCCCCTTATCTGTAGCCTGACTTGCCTGATGGTTTTTTGTGCTTTTAACTGAATGGTACATCCCTAGAACTAAACTTCAGCGCGAGTTTTCCCATAATTTCCTACTTTTAGCTTGCAGCACATGAAATTTATTATCCTTTATTACAGTTACTTGTTGTCATTTTGACAATTGGGTAAACCTTTACCTATTGAATGGTGTCCACCTTACTATTGATACTGATCCAACGAATGGGGGGAATCGTTTTAGTATGGCGAAGCTGTCAGACATTGCAGAAGAAGTTGGTGTGTCCAACAAGACTGTGTCTTTGACATTGCGCGGCATCAAGTGCGCGAGCCCTGAGATTTCCCGTCAAATTCATGCTGTCAGCGACCGCATTGGATATGTTCCAAGTCAAGCTGCGCGCGACATGCGAAAAAGCCATTCTGACTTCATTGGCCTGCTGGGCAACATGGTGGCAACAACGCCGCACACTGTTGAACTTATCCGTGGTGCACAAGATGAAGCGCTGGCATGGTCGCGTCGTTTGTTGATCGGCACTATTGACAAAGACTCGGACGCCGAACGTGAGTTTCTAACCATGTTCAAAGCGCATCGTGTTTCTGGAGTCGTCTATGCGACGTTGTCCCGTCAACGCATATCCCACAAGTTTGAGGTTCCGACCGAAAACTTGGTTTTGGCCAATTGCGGTTTTGCGGACGGAAGTGGTCGTTCCATTCTGCCTGATGACGAGGGTGGTGGACAACTACAAGCAGCGCATTTGGTTGGTTTGGGACATCGCCGTATCGGCGTCATCTCACTTGCTGCCAGCGCCAATGCGACGAACCTACGTCTTTCTGGGATCCGGTCTGTTTTTACAGAACACGGGATCGAATTGGAAAGCCGGTTTCTGAAAGAGGGCGTTGAAGGCCCTGCAGAGACTGAGAACTATATTGCTTTCGAAGTTGCAAAAGAGATGCTGACGGCCCCGGATCGGCCCACAGCAATCATTTGCGGCAATGACCGTATCGCGCTTCTTACTTTTTGCGCTGCGGCAGAACTTGGCCTTCAGGTGCCAAGTGATCTTTCGTTGGTTGGCTTTGATGACTTTAAAACCGTGACTGAGGGCCTGCGCCCTGAGCTCACGACAGTCAAATTGCCATACTACGAAATGGGCCGACTTGCTGTGCAAGCGGTCATAAAAGGGGCGACTGACCAGATATTGGAGCAAGTCGTTCCATGCGAATTAGTCGAACGAGCGTCCTGTGGCCCGCCGAAACTAACCTAGCATTTTTTATCAACCAAAATCCCAAGGGAGGGAATTTAAATGACTACGAAGAACACACTAGCAATTTTGCTAGGCGCTACATTTATGTCTACAGCCAGCATGGCTGCTGCCGATATCACAGTATGGCACCACGGTGGCCGCGGCGATGGCGAGCGCGACTTGATTGCTGCGCAAATCGATGCGTGGAACGCAGCGAACCCAGAAATGCAGGCTTCTTTGGAACTACTTCCAGAAGGTTCATATAACGAGCAAGTTGCAGCAGCAGCTCTAGCTGGCGACCTGCCAGACCTTCTTGACTTTGATGGCCCTAACTACGCCAACTACGTATGGTCCGGATACCTTGCACCATTGAACGAATTGGTTTCTGCAGACGTTATCGCAAACCTTTCACCATCTTTGATTGCTCAAGGTACTTACCCTGTAGACGGCCAGCTTTATTCTTTGGGTCAATTCGACTCTGGTTTGGGCATCTGGGGCAACAAAGCTATGCTTGAAGAAGCTGGCGTACGTATCCCAACTGGCGTTGCTGATGCATGGTCTGGCGAAGAGTTCGAAGCAGCACTTGCAGCTTTGCAAGGTCTTGAAAGCGTAACACACGCTTTGGACATCAAAATGAACTACGGCCAAGGCGAATGGTTCTCATACGGCTTCTCACCAATCGTTCAATCTTTCGGTGGTGACTTCATCAACCGTGAGACATGGCGCGCTGAAGGCACGTTGAACGGCGAAGGCGCTGTTGCAGCAATGAACATGGTTCAAGGCTGGTTCAACAATGATTACATCGTTCCAGCATCTGCAGGCGATGACTCATTCTTTGGTCAGAAGAACGCAGCGTTGGCTTTGGTTGGTCACTGGATGTGGGGCGCTCACAATGAAGCACACGGCGACAACCTTGTTCTTCTTCCAATGCCAAACTTCGGTGGCAAGCAAGTCACTGGCAACGGTTCATGGACTTGGGGCATCACTGAAACAGCTGAAGACAAAGCAGCAACTGCAGCTTTGCTTGAGTTCCTTTTGCAAGACGACAACATCGTTGCTTTGACTAACGCAAACGGCGCCGTACCAGGTACGTTGACTGCAATGGCTTCAACTGAGAACTTTGCTGAAGGTGGCGCATTGAGCCTCTACACAGAGCAGTTGCAAAACGATATTGCTATGCCACGCCCTGCGCACCCTGCGTACCCAGTGATCTCTGCGTCTTTCGCACAGGCTTTCGCTGATATCGCATCTGGCGCAGACGTTCAGGAAACACTGAACAAAGCAGCAGCAGCAATCGACGAAGACATTGAAGACAACGGCGGCTACGCGCCGTTCGGTCAATAAGTCCACGAATTTAGAAAGAACGAAGTACAATGTCACGACACGCATCAGATCGAAAATGGGCTGCGGTCCTAATGGGGCCAGGAGTTCTTTTAACTCTCTTGTTTATTGTTACCCCCTTTGTTCTTTCTATTTTCCTTTCGTTTACCAATCAAAGGTTGGTACCGAATTTGAATATTCCTACGGAATTCATCGGCTTCAGAAACTACGAACGTGTTCTGGGTCGGCCTGATTTCTGGAATGCTCTTGGCAACACAGGTTTGTTTGTTGCCCTGATCGTCCCCATCCAGGGGGCGATCGCCTTAGGGGTTGCTATGCTTATCAACTCCAAACTACCGATGAGAAACCTTTTCCGCGGCGTCTTTTTCATCCCCACAGTTATGACCATGGTTGTTGTTTCTGTTATCTGGGCTGTTTTGTTCCGCATCGACGGTTTCTTTAACCAATTTCTTGATCTTCTGTCCTTTGGTATGCTTGGTCCCGTCGATTGGTTGACCAATGAAACGACCGCAATGGGGTCTCTGATCTTACTATCTGCTTGGCAAGGTTTTCCTTTCCAAATGGTCATCTACCTTGCTGGTCTTCAGGCAATCAATCCAGAGCTTTATGAAGCTGCGAAGGTTGAAGGGTCTACAAGCTGGCAAACGTTCCGCCATGTTACTTTCCCAAGTCTGCGCAATACACACGTCTTTATCGTGATTGCGACAACGATCCTTGGCTTTAAGCTATTTACACAGGTCAATCTATTGACGCAGGGCGGACCCCAAGGTGCCACTGAAACAGTCGTTCAATTGATTTATCAGAACGGCTTCCAGCAAGGAAAAGTTGGCTTCGCCTCTGCCTTGTCCGTGGTCTTCTTCTTGACCGTTTTGCTAATCAGTATCGCTCAGCGCTACATTTTGACGAATGAGGAAACGAAATGAACAATGGTTTCGCGTCTGTCGCCCGTCTAACGCTGGCGGTGTTTATTCTGGTCGTCGTTTTGGCACCGATTATGTTGATGTTTGCTACTTCGCTAAAAGGTGATGAGCAGCAAATTCTAATCGACTTTGGCACATGGCGTGCCTTCTGGGTTTTCCCAGGGGACATCAGCCTTGAAAATTACCGCCAAGTTCTGTCGGATGTTCAAGCGCCGCTGCTTCGGTTCTTGTTCAACTCAGCCGTCATCACAGTGTCTGTGGTTGTTGTTGGTATCTTTGTGAACTCAGCCGTTGCGTTCTCACTGTCACGTCTTGAGTTTAAAGGTCGTGGTTTGTTGCTGGCTGTCTTCGTGTCGTTGATCATTATCCCAATGGAGGCGCTTGCTGTCCCATTGCTGCTGATGATGAACCGCGTAGGTTGGTTGGATACCTATCAGGTACAGATCGTGCCATTTATTGCGCACCCGTTCTCGATCTTCTTGTTCTATCAGTTCTTTACCAAGCTTCCTCGTGACCTTGATGACGCTGCATATGTTGAAGGTGCATCACCTTGGCAAGTCTACTGGGGTTTGGCATTGCCATTGTCGTTACCGGTTATTGCAACAGTTGCGATCCTTCAAAGCCTTGAGATTTGGAACTCTTACCTGTGGCCACTGATGGTAACCCGTGGTGTTGAAGCACGCCCAGTTTCCTTAGCTTTGGCACAGTTCTTTGGCACACCGCCCCCAATCTGGGGTGATGTTATGGCCTTCTCTGTACTGATGTCTTTGCCCGTCCTTTTGGTCTATCTGGGGTTCCAGCGCTGGTTCATTCAATCCGCAGTTAACGCTGCAATTAAATAAGGGTTAGGCTATGCCGTTTTCATTACCTGACCTTTGGGTTTGGGACTCTTGGTTTGTTGAGGCAGATGGTGTTGACCATATGTTTTTCCTCAACGCGCCAAAGTCCGTAGGGGACCCCGATCAGAGGCATTTCTATGCATCAATCGGGCACGCTACATCCAAGGACCTTACCAATTGGGATTATCACGGAACTGCTATTGAAGCATCCGCTGGTCCTGCTTGGGATGATCTTGCCACGTGGACAGGGTCTGCCTTCAAACGACCAGATGGCAAGTGGATGATGTTCTACACGGCGATCAGTCGTGCAGAACGTGGTCATGTCCAACGCATTGGCGCCGCTTTGTCTGATGATCTGTTTCATTGGGAAAAGATGGGCAATGCGCCGTTGGTTGAGGCTGATGCTCAGTATTATCAAAAGCTCGATATGCCCGGTTGTATTGACGAAGCCTGCCGTGATCCGTTTGTATTTCCTGATCCAGACGGAAACGGCTGGCACATGTATTTCACAGCTTCGGGTCATAAAGATACCACCAACGAAAATGGTGTGATCGGTCACGCCACGTCTGACGATCTGGACAACTGGACGGTTCAACCTCCAATTTTCACAGGCGCAATAGCCAGTGAGCTTGAGGTTCCAGAGATCTTTGAGCTCAAAGGCCGCTGGTATTTGTTGTACTCGACCTGGTCGCGAAATGTTTGCGAAAGCTATCGTGCGGCGGCAAATGGTCCGGTGCACTCTGGCACACACTATATGACCAGTGCCAACGGAGAGCTGGGACCATGGAACCCTGCTGTTGGTAATGGTCTGCTGGTTGACGAAAAAGACCGTATCTATGTTGCGCGCCGCGTGCGTGGGCAATCTACGCCAAACGCGCTGATCGCGTTTAACAATGCTGACGATCGTGGTGAGTTTCCAGGAACACTCACTGACCCGATTGAATTTGACGCGCTACCTGATGGGTCTTTGACCCTAAGCGCCCCTGACACCTTAAAGAATGAGATCGTGTAATGGCAAATGTCCGCCTCACAAATTTGAACAAAAACTACGGTTCGGTTGAAGTTCTCAAGAACATCGACCTTGAGATCAAAAGCGGCGAATTCTGTGTATTCGTTGGCCCATCTGGTTGTGGTAAATCAACGCTCTTGCGTTCGATCGCGGGTCTGGAAGACGTAACATCTGGTGATGTTCACATCGGCGATGATCGCGTAAACGATATGCGTCCCAAAGACCGTGGCATCTCAATGGTGTTTCAATCTTACGCGCTGTTCCCGCACAAAACTGTGTATGAAAACATCGCATATGGCCTGCGTATCGCAAAAGTTCCGAAGAAAGAACTGGAAGAAAAAGTTGCCGAAGCAGCACGTGCTTTGAAGCTTGAACCACTGTTGCAGCGTAAGCCAGCAAACCTATCTGGTGGTCAACGTCAGCGAGTTGCGATTGGTCGCTCAATTGTTCGTAACCCACGGGTTTTCTTGTTTGATGAACCTTTGTCCAATTTGGACGCTGCATTGCGCGTAACCATGCGTACAGAGATTGGCCAATTGCATAGCCGTCTTGATGCAACAATGATTTACGTGACACACGACCAAGTCGAAGCGATGACTTTGGCTGACAAGATCGTAGTCTTGCGTGACGGTATTATCGAACAAGTTGGCACTCCGGTTGATCTATATGAACGCCCAGACAACACCTTTGTTGCGCAGTTCATCGGCAGCCCAAAAATGAACCTCTTCACCTCCGAAGATTTGACTGAAAAAGGTAAAACATTTTTGCCAGACGCTGATACTCTTTTGGGTATGCGTCCAGAGCATATGCTGGTCAGCGACAAGAAAAATGGCTTGGTTGCACTAACCCCAACGCATTCTGAAAACCTTGGTGAATACTTTCTCGCGTATTTCGAAAGTGCAACGGGCGAAGAAGTTATCGCGAAGCTTTACGAGACAAGCGTTCCTGACGCAGATGGCAAAGTTTATCTTGAAACAATTGAAAGCCGCCTGCACCGTTTCAACAAAGAAACCGGTCTACGCGTCGCTTAAACAATATCTTGGGTCGCAGTTCTTAAGCTGCGACCCAACACTATTTTAATCCACTGAAGGTAAGTCAATTCCTTCTGATTTGGGTTAAGTCTTTCTCACAAACATCCGTAAAATAACATTTGTAGTGAAAAAGGCTGCGGCGGCGATCGTGATAATCGTTGGCCCCGTTTGTGTGTCCATTTCAAATGACACGCCCAATCCACCTAAGGCTGCCACGCTGCCGATAAGCGCCGCAATTACGGCCATCGCCTCAGGTGTTTTCGCGAGTGGTCGCGCTGCTGCTGCTGGGATGATCAGCAATGCAGATATCAACAATGCCCCCACAACCTTGATCGCAACAGCAACTACAATCGCCAAGGCTATTGTTAAAACGAGCTGTTCGCGTCTCGCATTGATGCCACTAGCTTGTGCTAAGTCAGGGCTAAGTGTTGAAGTAAGTAATGCCTGCCAGCGCCAAGCTATTAGAGCCACGACCGCGAAGCCACCGCCCCAAATAAGTGCTAAGTCTTGTTTGGAAACAGCTAAGATATCTCCAACCAAATACGCCATCAGATCGACACGTACGCCGCTTAAAAGCGAGACACTTAAAAGGCCAATGGCCAGCATTGAGTGTGCTAAAACACCCAGCAATGTATCTTCGGCCAAGCCGCGTCCTGAAAATGTGCTGACGGCGAGTGCTATGAGAAGTGCGACAGCCAAGACACCGACTATGACGGGACCATCTAACGCGAGCGCGAGTGCGACCCCAAGAAGTGCGGCGTGCGCTGTGGCATCTCCAAAATAAGCCATGCGACGCCAAACAACGAAGCACCCCAAAGGTGCTGTTGCGAGTGCAACGCCCAAACCTGCCAAAGCGGCCCTAACCAGGAAGTCATCTAACATTGTGCGCGCCCTTAGTGCGAATGATCGTGATGATCATGGGTGTGTTCATGTCGGTATAGTGCGAGTGCACCTTGGGTGCCGCTGCCAAAGAGGGCACGATATTCTGGAGCACTTGCTACAATGTCAGGCGACCCCTGACAGCAGATGTGCCCATTTAGGCACAAGACGCGATCCGATGCGGCCATAACAACGTGAAGGTCGTGACTGACCATAATGACTGCGCAATTTAGATCTTGGCGCACCGCCTCGATTTGGCGGTAAAACGCGGCTGATCCGGGTTGATCCAACCCTTGGGTCGCTTCATCTAAGATTAGGACATCCGGTTTGATCAAAAGGGCCCGTGCCAACAGAACTCGTTGGAACTGCCCACCCGACAGGTTGGCCATCTGCGCATCGGCGTGATCTGCGACGCCCGCTGTTTGTAGGGCTGCAAATGCATCCGGTTGTGTCACGCGGTTTGGTAAATCTAGGAAACGGCGGACTGTAAGTGGAAGGGCGGCATTAATTTCCAATTTTTGGGGAACATAGCCGATTTTAAGGTCTTTTTTACGTGTTACTAAGCCTGTGGAGGGACGCAATGCGCCTATAAGACCACGTAGCAACGTGGACTTTCCTGATCCATTGGGACCGACGATGGTAACAATCTCGCCCCGTTCAATGGTTAGGTCAACGTCACTGAGAACGATCTTGCCGCCGTGATTAAGCGACATATTTGAGGCGGTAATCAATGACATTACGCTGCATCCTGGCAGTTAGGGCAGAGGCCTTCAGCCTCAACCACAGTCCGTTCAATCACAAAGCCAACGGCTTGTGCCGCTGCATCAAGGCGGATTTCGACTTGGCTGGCATTGGCTTCACCAACTGCGCGGCAATTGCGACAGATTAAAAAGGCGGGTGTGTGATCTGACCCCAGATGGCAGCAGGCGATATAGGCATTCAATCGTTCGATCTTGTGCGCGAAACCTGCGGTAACTAAGAAGTCTAAGGCGCGGTATGCCACGGGTGGCTGTGCGCTGTGGCCGTCGTCCGCAAGCACAGCAAGTAAATCATATGCGCCCATCGCGCGGTGCTCTCGCAGTAAGATTTCTAAGGATCGCCGTCTGACAGGGGTGAACTTCAATCCACGCTGCGCACAATTGTCTTCAGCCAACCTGAGAGTCGACGCGATACATGTCGCATGGTCGTGATGTTCAAAGCCAATAGCGTTCATTCGATGCTCCATTTAGCGCTTGATATGTTATAACGTTCAGTCTAGCAAGTGCGAATTGTTATAATATCACATCTATAGGAGTTGGTAAAATGCGGTTTTTCGGGATATTTGCGGTTTGGTTTGGGTTGAGCATGCAAGCCAGTGCGTCGGAGTTACGTGTAGCTGCTGATATTGCGCCTATCCATAGCATTGTGGCGCAGGTGGCTGGAGATAAGGTGCGATTGGATTTGATTGTTCCAGTGAACGCGTCCCCACATGATTATGCTATGCGCCCATCTGAAGCCTATAATCTTAGCAAGGCGGATGTGGTTATTTGGGTCGGCGAGGGGCTGACGCCTTGGCTTGAGGGCCCAATAGAGAAGCTGGCACCGACAGCGCGCCATATTGAATTGCTAGGCTTGCCTGAAACGCAAGTGCTTCAATTTCGTGATGGCGCAGGCTTTGGCAAACACTCCCATGGTGAACATGTGCCGGAAGGGGAGCACGACGACCACGAAACTCACAAAGAAGAAGGGCATGAAGACGAGCATGCGGACAACCACGATGATCATGCCCAGGGTGATCCCCATGTTTGGCTTGATCCCCAAAATGCAATTGCGTGGGCATATGTAATTGCAGATGCGTTGGGTGCAGAGGATCCACAAAATTCAACTGTTTATGATGCAAACGCAAAAGCGTTTGCGCAACAAATTGTTGGTGTATCAGATGAGATAATGAAGCAATTAGAACCAGTAAAGGGGCTGTCCTTCATTGTGTTTCATGACGCGTTCCACAACTTCGAGCAACGGTTTGGGATAGAGGCCGTTGGTGCAATTTCTGATAGTGATGCGGTACCACCTAGCCCCAAGCGTATCGCGCTGGTCCGTGATTTGGTTGCAGCACAAAACGTGCAATGTGTTTTGGCTGGCCCTTTGCCAAATAAGGGGTTGGTTCACGCGGTCGCTGGTGATGTTCCAATTGTTGAGGTTGATGAGGCAGGCGCAGGTTTCGATCTTGGCCCAGACTTATATGAAAGCGTGCTGCGTTCGATAGCTACGGCTTTGACTGCTTGCCTTCCCAAATAGCGGGTATAAATCACGATTGGGGGCGGGCATTATCTTTCGCTCAGATATTTGATGACCCAGCCCCCTTGCAGACCCTTCTTAGCGATAATAAGATTCAAGTAACATCTTGGGGGGTATGGTCCTTCCAGAGTATAGCAAAGCAGGTCTATGATGAACGATCCAATCGACACATATATGAACACCCTTGTCCCGATGGTCGTTGAACAGACCAGCCGTGGCGAACGTGCCTACGACATTTTTTCACGTCTGCTTAAAGAGCGGATCATTTTTCTAAGCGGTCCAGTACATGATGGCATGTCTGCTTTGATCGTTGCGCAGTTATTGCACCTTGAAGCTGAGAACCCTTCAAAAGAAATCAGTATGTACATCAACTCTCCTGGTGGCGTTGTGACATCTGGTTTGTCGATCTACGACACAATGCAATATATCCGTCCAAAAGTATCGACACTGGTTGTTGGTCAAGCGGCGTCTATGGGTTCATTGCTGTTGCAAGCTGGCGAAAAAGGTATGCGTTTCTCGCTGCCTAACAGCCGGGTTATGGTTCACCAACCATCCGGCGGGTACCAAGGGCAAGCAACGGATATCATGATCCATGCGCGTGAAACTCAGAAATTGAAAACACGTTTGAATGAAA
>Ga0257120_1000661_pt1 | contig 24714 bp, 23 predicted proteins | sample SI106_10metaG_FD_190153 | JGI IMG/M metagenome (GOLD analysis project Ga0257120, IMG submission 190153) | Marine microbial communities from Saanich Inlet, British Columbia, Canada - SI106_10 | ecosystem: Environmental > Aquatic > Marine > Inlet | place: Canada: British Columbia | collected... | reverse complement strand
CGCTCTAGATCGTCTGTATTGACCTGCTGAAAAGTAATTTCTTCGCGCGCAACGCCTTTTTCCAGTAGATATTCCTCCACCACTTTTCGATCTGCGCGTATCGCCTCAAAAGCTTGTGCAAGATCCGGATCTGTCGTCTCAAAGATTCCACTCCAGAGGATCTCATCACTCTCAAAGTCGATACTCCCTAATCCCGTGACGGAAACATTTCCTTTGCGGTCACCGCGCGTTTTATACGCATGCGCTAAAAACATGGACGCGCCTAGGATACTGATGGCAAAGATTGCCGCTACTGTTCTTTTCATTCTTCTTCTATTTTTGATTCAACAACATTTATAATTGGTTTTCCCAGCACCGTATCCTCCTCCCATCGAACGTAAAAGAGATTAAACACTAGCTCCCCATCCGACAAAGTATCCAACTTCAAACTGGCCTCTTCATACGTTACAGCACGTGCACTGTCCAACTGATAGGGCTCGTTCCAATTCACACCATAATAGTTTCTTACGTCGTTTCTTAAAGAGTCACCTGTATGCACAGTGTATTCAACCAAAACATCGTGGTAATATATACTATCCATTTCGATGGAAGACCAATCACGAATCATCTGCCTCGCAATTTTATTATCATAGACAGAATCTGCATTGTAGTAATAACTAAAAAAGATATAGTCCACATCTTCATAATCCTTGAAGTACATTTTCGTGATTCCACCAATGGTGTCCTGATAGGCACGCACAGAATCTTCATCTGCCCACTCCCATTGAATAAAAGGGGTACGTGAAATCTGCTGCTTAAATATATCCGGATGTCCTGCATCCTGCGCCTGAACCGCTAGCCCTGCCAGCCCAAGCACCAAACTCAAAAGTTTTCTCATTTTAGTACCAATGTTTTTTGTTCCAGGTTGAATTCAAGCGTACCAAAGGCGCTTAAAATATCCATACCCAATAAATTATCATCACCATCAACCGCGCCTATGGGAAGGTTTTTAAACGTTATCCCGCCCAATGTGATCGACTGTATCTCATATTCGTCAAACTCGCGCAAGCCACAAGCTGTATTGTACCAGCCGGAGCCCGTTTTGGTTACACGAATACCATTATTGATGAGATAGTCGATAGTACTTTTTGTTAGTGCGGTCTGGGAACAGCCCGTATCAATAAGGAAGAAGATTTCTACCGGTCCCGATCGACCGGTTGTACTCCAACAAGTAGAACCTTCCCAGTTTTTATGCATACTCACCAAAATCCGATCGGGATTCCCGTTCTCAAAGAATTCTTGCTGGCGTAACTCCCATCCGTCCCAATGCTTTACATCATCCATAATGTACCTGCGGGATCTAGGATGCAACTGTCCTACATCTTCAAAAACAGCAAAGTCTTGCGACTTCTGAAACTTGACAGTCATCCTGCGCTCTCCGGGAAAATCAAACGTTCCCATACCGTCGATGAGTCCGTATGCAAAACGCCCCGTAAAAAACGTTCCAGGCGCATAGGTCTCATTGTCTAGATCAAAATAAACAGAACCTAACCCGTGCGGTTTACCGTCGCGCCATGATCCGTAATACAAATCTCCATTGGCATTTTTAGCTGCACCAGTCCCAATCTCGCAGTCGCCGTTTAAACATTGACTACTGGTAAAAAGGGGTTGCTTTTCTTTAAACTTGCGCTGCCCCGCAGCCAGCAGGGGCAAAAGCATAAAAAGCATCATCATCTTTTTCATACGCTTTCTTTATTAATTCTCGCTATGAATATCTAATGATCTGGACGCGCCTATGCAAAGCGACAACCTTGTCAGGCCGCCAGATCAATAAGCAACACAGACCGGAACCTGTGCAATTCTCATCAAATAGGTAGATTCCCATTTGTTTTTGGAGTTGAAACTCCCGCATCTCAAACCACCGTGCCCTGGAAGGATCGGTTGGTACCCATTTGGGTTCTTTTATGCTGGCTTTTACCGTTTCACACGAATAAGCGCATACGGTTTATGCCATCGAATGCTATCGGTTAACACTATGAACCATGAAATGACCTTGAGGCTGAAACGCCCCTTGCTTGCCGCTAAATGTGACTCTTTTTTACTCTTCATGTACACCTGTGTCTAAACACTAGTTAATCTAACGTTCTAAAAGAAAATATCGTATTCTCAATTCTAACTATTGGCTTTAAACAAACCTACATTACTACTATGCAGTTTTAACGCATACCAGTCATCAAACCCAAAACAAGCACCTCTGTTTCAATTTGTCCATCCGTTACCCTAACTAATCACCTAAGCCCCAACTATACCGGGAATACGATTTTTTCATCAAACAAAAATTTATTGCTAGATTGAACTAACTAAAACATCTACCATGAACTATTACCTTAAAGTACTCCGCCAGTATGTTGATTTCAAAGGCCGCGCCCGCCGCGCTGAATACTGGAATTTCGCATTATTCAGTACGCTCATTTCCATTGTATTAACCCTCATTGACATGTACGGTCTAGGCACAAATCCTATGGCTGGTGAATCAGGCATTCTAAGTAATCTCTACAGCCTCGCAGTATTCCTCCCATCACTCGGCGTGTTGGTACGTCGCTTGCACGATGTGGGCAAAAGCGGATGGTTCTTCCTTATCGTACTCATCCCATTGATTGGTGCCATCTGGTTGCTCGTTCTATTATTTAAAGACAGCGAACAAGGTGAAAACAAATGGGGTCCAAACCCCAAAGAAGACAGCTGGTCTACATTCGAATAATTCATAAAAAAAGCCCTCCGTTTGGAGGGCTTTTTTCTTACCGGCAGTTTCCTACCAATTACTTCAACAACTCCTTTATCCCGCCGAGAGAGCTCAATACTCCCGTGGCTTCATAAGGAAGGAAAACGGTCTTATTATCTGTACCCTGCCCAAGCGATTCTAGGGTCTTAAGGTATTCTTTCGCTATAAGATACTGGATAGGATCTTTCGAGTCTCCACCTACAGCAACTTTGATCAGCTCTATAGCTTCCGCTTCAGCCTTCGCTGTTTTAATGCGCGCATCAGCAGCACCTTCAGCCTCTAAAATGGCAGACTGGCGCTCACCCTCTGCACGTGCGATATCGCTCTCGCGCTGCCCTTCGGCATTCAAAATGGCGGCACGCTTCAAACCTTCGGCCTCCAAAACAGCAGCCCGACGGTCGCGCTCTGCACGCATTTGTTTCTCCATGGCCGCCTGAATATCAGCGGGCGGATTGATGTCCTGTAATTCAACACGATTCACCTTCACACCCCACTTGTTCGTCGCATCGTCCAGAATAGAGCGAAGCTTCGTATTGATGGTATCTCTTGACGACAAACTTTCGTCCAATTCCAATTCACCAATCACATTACGCAACGTGGTCTGCGTTAATTTTTCAATAGCATCCGGCAAATTTGAAATCTCATAAACTGCTTTCACGGGATCCATTACCTGGAAATAAAGCACCGCATTGATCTGAACGACCACGTTATCCTTGGTAATCACATTTTGCTTGGGAAAATCATAAACCGTCTCACGAAGGTCGATACGGTTCAGTTCTTTAAAATTCACCAATTTTCGTCCCTCAACACTTTCAATAACATAACGCCACATGATAGAACGCGGGCGGTCCACAAACGGCCATATGATATTGATTCCACTGCTTAAGGTTCTACTGTACTTTCCCAGTCGCTCAATGATCACGACTTCTGACTGCTGAACAATCTTCAGCCCCGCAGCACCAAAGATGACCACCAAGAGCGCTAAGGTTGAGAATATGACTACAAATCCACTCATTATTTATGTTGTTTAGGTATTAAAATTCTACTTCTTTACAGCCTCTACCTGCAAAACGATACTCTCGCGAGCAACCACGCGTACTACAGTGCCCACGGGCAGATCCTCCTCACATTCAACTTTCCAGTCGTCTCCACCGACAAGGACGCGTCCCGCACCCGTTGCATTCTGTATGGCTTCCGTAACCCGGCCTTTTTGCCCGACGATCGAATCTGCATTCGTTGTTACTTTATCTTTTAAAAAGCGATCCACCACAGGCTTAATGGTGAAGAAGGCAATGACAGAGCCCAATGCGAAAAGGGCAATGAGCCATTCCGTGTCCAATTCAAAATACGCTCCTACACTACTGAAAACGAGTCCCACACCCAAAGCTCCCGCAAGGAATCCCAGTGTAAAAACTTCAACAATCAAAGAGAAAATGGCCAGCGCCAATAAAATATGCCAAAGTCCTACAGACTCCATACGCAACGGTTTTTAATGTTGAGGGAAGTTAAAAAAGAATCGCTAATTGCCTTTGCTCTTTTCAGTAAATTCGATGATCTAAATCCCGTTCTATGCGACACCTCACTTTGCTCGTACTTTTTATTGGTACCCTTCACGCCCAACAACGCGTGCTTTTCATCGGTAACAGTTATACGGCAGCGAACAACCTTCCGACGATGGTCGCTACCATTGCCTCTTCTGCAAACCAGAGTTTGGTCTGTTCACAGCAAACCCTTGGCGGTGCCACTTTTTACCAGCATTCACAGAGCAATGCTACATATGCGAAACTGGCGAGTCAAAATTGGGATTATGTCGTCCTCCAAGCCCAAAGTCAAGAACCCAGCTTTCCCTACAGTCAATTCTCATGGCAAACCCTCCCTTACGCTATTGAGCTCGTGGACTCGATCCGCAGCCTCGCTCCTTGCGCACAACCTGTGTTCTTCCGGACTTGGGGCCGCGAAAATGGTGATCAAGCGAATTGTGCCGTATTTCCTCCACTCTGCACCTATGAGGGCATGGACTCCATGCTTCACCGCCATTACAGTCTCATGGCGGACACCACAGATGCCTACCTCAGCCCTGTAGGTACTGTCTGGAAGCACATTCGCGATACAGATTCCACTATTAACCTCTACACCTCTGACGGCAGCCACCCCTCCCTTGCCGGTACTTATGCAGCCGCATGTACGTTCTTCACCATGATTACTCGGATGGATCCCAATACCATCACTGACGACCAGAACCTCAACCCTACTGTTGCCGCGGCCATTCGCCAGGCCGCAAAAGACGTGGTATTCGATTCCCTGAGCACCTGGAACGTTGGCCTCTACGATACGCAAGCCGGCTTTACCGCTTCGATGTCCAACGACACGCTCACGTATACCGATACGAGCCTATTTGCCGATTCTGTGTACTACGACTTTGGCGATGGAAATTTCAGTGCTACGCCAAACGGCATACACGCCTATGGTCAAGACGACTTTTTCACGGTTACACAATACGCCTTTCGCTGTGGTAAGGTAGATACTACCTCCATGCTCATTCAGTCGATCGTCATTTTCTCCGTGGATGAAGTTGCACAACCGAAAATTGACTTAAAGGAATTGGACCAATTCTGGCCTGCCAACCTTCATTCCCTCACACTATATTCCCTCAGTGGAAAAACACTTTGGAGTGCCCAGCAAACAAAAATTCCAGAGCTGCCTCCCTCGAGCGATGCCATGCTTATCCTCGAAGCCACATGGACCAACGGCCTTAAAACACGCCAGCGCCATTACCACCACGGACATTAGAAAAACATTACTTAAAAAAAGAGTCAATACTATTCATGTAACTTACAACTATGAAGAAACTACTACTTACCGCTCTATTGGTATTTGCCAGCACAGCGGGCTTCGCGCAAAAAATGAAAGTCCAGGTGGACAAAGAATCAGGTACAATTACCGTGAATGAGGTGCCACAAGCCATTCTTATTAAAGAAAATGCACCGGGCCAATTGGGGATCAACAAGAACTTTACCATCACGAACCTCGATGGAAAAGAACTCCTTTACTTGGTTTTTACACAAGAACCTGAAACGAACAGCCGCGGTTACAAAACAGGAAAAACGCTGACGTATTACACCCTAAACTTTATCGAAAGTCGTGGTCAAGGAAGACGACCAGGCACAATGACGGCTTTAGGCGCCGCAAAAATTGCCATGAAGAACGGTCTTATCGTGGATGGTGAAATAGATCCCGCAGCGCAAAAGAAATTCTTACTGAAATATTAAAAATTAAGAGTCTACTACTAAAAAAGCCACCCCGCAAGAGGTGGCTTTTCTAATTTACTGAACTACTGTTTTTTAGAGCCGAACCTTCTGCCTCAAAATGGAGTTATAGTAAAAAGCCCAATTATGAACGCCTTATTTCTCACCATCGCCATGCTCACCTCATCGATTGCTTTGTTCGACTTTACTCCTCAAGGAAATTTAGACCGCTGGGCGGTGATCAACGACGGAGTAATGGGCGGGCTTTCTAAAGGCAGTTTGGAAATTACTCCTGGGGGGCACGGGAAATTCTCCGGTTCGGTTTCTCTTGAGAATTATGGGGGATTCACATCCATCCGTTGCGCTGTCGCAGATATTGTGGTAACTGAAAACAGTACGGTTCAACTTCGCGTTAAAGGCGACGGGAAGAACTACCAATTCCGCGTAAAACATAAAGCTCGTGATTACCAAAGCTACATCACCACGTTCTCTACAACGGGCGAGTGGGAAACTATAGAAATGCCATTGAGTGAGCTCTACCCCTCATGGCGCGGTCAAAAACTTGATATGCCAAATTTTGATAAGTCCAGCATCAACGAATTCACCTTTCTCATCGCGAATAAGCGCAACGAAACTTTTGAATTGTTGATTGATGAAGTAGTGTTGGTACCGTAACGATTAGTTGATTCCCCCAAACCCTATTCCTACGCCTAAACGAAGCTGAATTCCCGGCTCTTCCCAGCTGCGTACGTTTACGTAGCCTGCACCAAAGACAAGATCAAGGGTGGTGACTTCAAAGAGCAACACACTCTGATAAACATTTAAAGTAAGCATGTATTTGGGATCCGCATCTAGAATGGTCTCCGCCATCAGCTCTATAGACCTCGACTGCTCGTAAAAAAAGAAATTTACAGGTACAAAATCTAATCTGACTCCACCGGCAAGGAATGCACCGTTTTGAGAAAGTCCACCCAACGCTTCACCGCGTGACAATCCCAATGCACCTTTCCACTTAAAAGCGGGTATACTTGACAATCGCTCAATGGTTAAATGTGGCGCGAGAGCCACGAACATCTCATAGTCGTATGATTCCGTGACTTCTTGTACGGCAAGAACAGGAACCTGTAGACCAAAACGCCAATCATCTAGACCTAGATACAAGCCATTACTGATGCTCAAATCATTGACTTGTGAATCTGCACCAGTGGAAGCACCGTCTTTTCGAACAACAGTTTGGGCTTGAGCAGCAATGCCAATGGTAAATAAAAGAACTAGTACATTAAGCTTCATACGGGCGCAATTTTAAAAGCCGCAATCCTCCGGCCATGTTGGGTCGCCAAAGATATCAGTATGAAGGATAACTTTCTGTGTGGTTGTCATTTTTCCCATGGCTCCACGAAACATACCTTTAGAATTAAATGTCCAAACAGCATTACCCTGGGCATCCAGCGCAATCAACCCGCCATTACCGGCCTCAGAGTTGAGCACGCCAAAGATCACTTCACGCGTACTCTCCTCCAAAGTCAACCCCTGGTATTGCATGCGTGCATTTACTTGGAACGCCACGTTGTTTCGGATGTAGTACTCCCCGTGACCAGTACAGCTGACCGCCGCACCATTATTATCGGCATAGGTTCCGGCACCTATGATGGGCACATCGCCCACGCGACCGTATTTCTTACCCATCATGCCACCTGTGGAAGTACCAGCGTACAAATTTCCTTGGTTATCCAAAACCACGACCCCGACAGTGCCGTTCTTCTTCATCTGTTTCCAGCGCTCGTATTGGGCTTTGCGCTTGGGTGTTAAAAAGTATTCGTTATCCACAAACTCGTGATCCTGAGTCTTGGCAAACTCCTCTGCCCCTTCGCCAATAAGCAATACGTGTGAAGTTTCCTCCATAACCGCTCGTGCCAACTTCGCCGGGTTCTTGATGTGCTTCAACCCCGCCACAGCTCCCGCCATTTTTGTGGATCCGTCCATAACCGAGGCGTCTAGTTCTACTTCGCCCTGATCATTGAACACAGCACCTTTACCTGCATTAAAATGAGGATCGTTCTCGAGCATGGTAAGGCTCTCCACGACGACGTCCATCCCATTAGCCCCGTACGTGAGCATATCAAATCCCACCTTGAGCACAGCCTGCAGAGCAGAATCATACTCCGCGATTTGCTCATCGTTATAGTACTTACGCTCTATACCGCCCGCACCGCCATGAATAACAATCGCAGGGCCGTCAAATTTGAATGTTTGGTGGTTTTGACCAAAGGCGAAAAACGGTAAGGCAAGCAAAATTGTTAGAAAGCGCATGATTATGTAAGTATACGTTCGTTGTAAAATTATAGCGATTTACTCTCCGTGAAAGAGCTTGTGCTTTTTAATGGGCAGTCCTTGTCGAATGCGCCAGGCATGGTAAGTGCTGGGGGTATCGGGAGTCCATTGGGGTAGGAAGAAGGCAATACCGAATCGGTCCAATTGGCTCACATTGGCGAGAATCAACATCATATAAAGCGTCCACTGCGGCGCTCCGGTCCACCACAAATGAGTAAACCCAAGCAAAATACCAATGCCGAGCAATTTCCCTGAATAGGCATGGGCCGCGAGTTCCTTGCCAAACTTCAAGAACGACACCACGTAGGTCAAGACTTCCATAAGCAAGGCAATTCTGATCCACCACAGATGCGGTCTAAATATCTCCGGACGCCAGAGCCAAATCGCAGTACCTACACCGAGCCAAAAGATAAGATCAGCGATGCTGTCCGCGCGAAGCATCAATGGTGTGGCGACGCCGAATTGTCTGGCAATAATGCCGTCAAGAATATCCCCAATAAGCGCGAACCAGATGATCGCAACCACTACCGGACCCACCCACGATTCCGGTAACATTGCGAGATATATAACCAACGGTGCAAAGAGAACCCGACTGAAGATGAGTCCCCAAGGAAGAATGTATTTCATACACGAGAAAGATAAGTCTATTTCATGATGCGGTGCATCGTAGACTTTGAAACACCGAAATAACTAGCTATCTCTGTTTGAGTGCAGTACAGTTCTATACCAGGAAAACGCGCCTTTGTTTCCTCCCAGTATGCTCTCTTATCCTTATGCTTCATCTTAATCAGCCGTAACTTTCGCATTTGCAGAAAATGTGCATTGACTCGATATAAAATGGCCCTGAATTCAGGGTGCTCATAAACAAATGTCCGCCATTGGGCTGCATCGAGTCGATAGACGGTTGCGTGCGTATACATTTTAGCGGAACTCGCCGTCAACTCACCCCATAATAAATTCTTTTCGTCACAAACAAAAAGTCCAGGTTCAATCATGCCGTTGAGCATGGTCGTGCCATCTTCTAAATCCATTTTATCAAAGCCATAACCGGCTTGTATAAACCATACATAGCCCGCACTTTGACCCGATCCCCATAAATTTTCACCAGGAGAGAAATGAAATGGTCCTTCGAATGCTGCACCGAATTCAATAAAGTCGGAGAAATTCTCTGGCAAGCCTGTCATTTCTGCCAATCTGAGTGCGATCACTTGTTCTTTTGTCCTAGGCATCTTCCATAGCTTCATTAAGATACGTTTTTAAGGACGAGTTTGATATCCCTAAAAAGTTGGCCAATTCTTTTCTTGGCAGTGCCGCAGCTACCTTTATATTGGATTTAATCCAGTTGACCGAATATTCATGCCGATCCAATCCATGATTATTTATATAATGTTGATATTGGTAACTGCACAAAAGTGAACGCTGAAGCTTAAAGGCTACCATCAATTTCTTGAGTGGATCTTTATCTGGAACGTTGGTATCAATGGAATACATTTCCGTATCCTCTAAAATATGCCACTTCGTTTCCATTTGATTCAGTTCTTCATGAATCTCTAGGTTAAATAGTAGGTCGCCTGCTGTATAAAAATGGGACCAATTCACTAAATCATTCATACGATGACTTACTCCAACGACTCCTTTTTTTACAATCGTAATGTGATTATCTAATTCCTGCATATTCGAACGGATCGTACCCTTTGACAAAGAAAATTCTTCGAATACCAATTGCCCAAAGGTGTTTGTCAACAAAAATAGGTCATCCGGATGGAGTAATTCTTTGAGAATTGTAAGTAGCTCGGCGCTGTGTAAAGGCTGTTGGGTCAAAATGAAACGTGTTGTAGCGTGAATATAGCGAATCTGTAGACAGCACAGCATGACACAATTAAACCGTTGTTTTACAGATTGTTAATAGCTATCTGCTGTGTAGCTATTTTTTTTTCACTTTGGACAATTTGAAACAATAAGGTGTTTTTACTTCTAGATATTGCATTAATAACTAATAAATGTTTCTTTTATGAAAAAAATTCTACTCGTATTGTGCGTCGCTTTTGGCATACAGACAAATGCTCAAACCTGTACTCCTGACACTGCAAATCCATCATTGGCATCGATAGGCTATCCTTCTTTAGAATGGTCAGGAATGTGGGTTAACGGCGAAACGCCTTCATTTGCGTGTGACAGCACACAGCCCATGATGAATCTCGAAGCCGTAGTAGGTCAACCTTTTGAAGCAACTTTAACCGGTATGCTTGGCGATACCTTCCCATCCGGCGGACTTCTCGTTCCTACAATACAGGCTTCATATTTATACACTACGGCAATCCCTTCGTGGCTTACATGGGATGCTCAGGATTCTACTTTCTATCCAGGTACGGGCAACAAAACGTGTGTTAAACTCTCGGGTACGCCTGCTTTAGCAGATACCACGTACTGGATACCAAGTGTTGGTGTTGAAAGTGGTTTCTGGACGAGCTGGTATCAAATCGAAGGATCTATGTTTGGCTTTCCAGCTATCGATACATTCGCGTTCTGTCATAATGTACGCGTGTTTAAAGATTACACAGACATTGATGAATCTGATCTCACTGCCATGTCTATTGCACCTAATCCTGCAAATGACTATTTAAAAATAAACTTCAATAAGGCTGTAGTTACAGAAGAATTCATAGGCCGAATTAAAGTTTTTAATGTAATAGGCAACGAAGTCTATGTGCATCCTAACATCGAAGCATCAAACGCTGTAGGATTTGAGGTTTCATCCTTACCCGGCGGTAATTACTGGATCACGATAGATCTCGGCGTAGGTATGCTACGGGAAGAATTTGTGATTGTACATTAAACCTGAAATAAATAAACCAAGATGACTATTCAGTTACTCTGTAAAAAAGTCCTCAAGAGCTTTACGGCTCTTGGGGCTTTTTTGTTCTCTGTGCTACTTTCCGGACAATATGCCTTCGACGGACCCATCCCAGCGATCACAAGCGGCTATGGTTCGTTCGGGAATGACAGCGTTGTTCATGAATTCTTTACCGTAAATCCAGATTCACTTCTGGAATGTAATGACACCGTTCGTGGAATCATTTCCTACCCCTACAATGCAAACGGTCCGTTGCCCGTTTTATTAACATTTCCTGGCGGTAGCTATGTTGACTACAGTGACTCAAATTACTTTAAGGCACAAGAATTCTACCAGACCTTCGTCGCCAGTAACGGTTATGTGGCCGCTACGGCACAATACAACAGTGGCTCTCGTAGCGATGAAGGATGTGCCTATTTGTGGACGACTGAACTAATGAAAAACCGCAGTAACCTGGTGGATTCAACTCGTATGGGTATGCGCGGTTACAGTTTAGGCGCCGGTATTGCGAATTGGCTTTCACTTACGATGTTTAACGACAGAAATTGGGGGTCTAATGGACGTTTTGTTTGGCCTGATGCAGGCGCCAGCTTTATTGGATGGCATGACAATTGGCCCGATGACATTTACAGACAGACGGATAGCGGCCTAGCCGCAATGCCTGATGATGTCTTATATCTCATGACCATGCATGATTTAGACAATACTGCCGATCCAAGAACAGGTATCGACATCTACAATTTCATGGGTGTTCCGGATTCCAATAAAGAATTCTACGTTATTAAAGGTGATACCATAAACAACTACATCTATTGGGCTACCCATTTTACGCAAAGTACCTATGCACGTGATTCAACACAGTTCACCACATTTATCACAAAGCATGACGCTTTAGACTACTGGTTTGGGACGCGTATGCTACACGCAGTAATGGAAACGGCTTGGAACAATGATCCTTTAGCACGACGCATATGTTTGGGAGATGGAGATAGCCTACAAACCACCTATGCAAATGGACAGCTGCGAGGACCTATAGTCACAGATACTCCATGGATGAACATGTTCGAATCCTGGAATTCAGGTGCTGGGTACATGAATCCTTGCGAGGTAACCTGGAATATGCGTCAATACGTTACCGCAGATGCATGCTTTACGCTGAATCTACCAGAGGTTGACGACTATGACGACTTCACTATATACCCAAATCCCGCAGCAGTAGGACAGAAGATTACCATCAGCGCCGACGTGAAGGTTGAACGAATTCGAGTCTACAATGAATTGGGTCGACTCATTATGGAATCTAAGATTGACGAGTTCGCACTAGATCGTGCAGGTCTTTATGTACTGGACATTATGTTTGAGACGGGGACGAATCACAGAGGAACCTTTATTGTACAGTAACTATGAAAAAGCTCTTAATTCTAATTTTTCTTCCAGTATTAGTTTCCGCTCAGTTCGCTTACGAGGGACCGATTCCGAAAATAACTTCAGGCTACGGATCTTTCGGGAGTGTTCCATTTGAAAGTGCCTTTTTTCACCTAGTCCCAGATTCCACTTATGAGTGCGAGGATACATTACGTTGCATCATCACCTACCCTACGAATGCAACTGGAATTCTTCCAACTGTTTTTCGGTTTCCTGGTGCTTCGAATGAGAACCTTACAGATAGTGTTTACTGGCATGAGAGTAAACTAGATCGAGAATTTGTAGCCAGCAACGGATACGTGAGTGTAACCATGCAATACAATGGGACCAATGAATACGGTTGTGCCTACTACATGCTTGATGAGGTCATTAAACTATATCCGAATCTTATTGATACCTCAAGAGTTGGTATTCACGGGATGAGCCAAGGAGCTGGTGTAACCAACTGGTTGAGTTTAAAGAAATTTATTAATGATGGTTGGGGAGCAAACGGGAGATTTGCGTGGCCCGATGCAGGCGCGAGTTTCTTCGGCTGGTTTGATGATTGGCCAAATGATCGTGCTACACAAAGTGATAGTGGCCTCGCTGCCATGCCTGACGATGTATTGTACTTAATGACACTATCCGACTGGGATCAGGTCCCTGATCCTCGTACGTTGGTTGATATGTACCTTTTTATGGGTGTTCCTGATTCCAATAAAGAGTTTATGATCATCAGAGGTGATACCGTAAATAATTATATCTATTGGGCAACCCATTTTACCACTAATTCATGGGAAAATGATTCTTCCCAGTTCAGTGTGTATGTAACAAAACACGACGCACTAGACTACTGGCTCGGAACACGATTACTGCACAGTTTAATGGGTGCAGCTTGGGATAAAGATCCTTTAGCGCGTCGCATCTGCATGGGTAATGGCGATACGCTTCAAACCAATATTGCTGGTGGCCAAATGCGCGGTCCTATTGTCACGGACCAGCCCTGGATGACCATGCTGTCTTCATGGAATTCCGGTCAAGGGTATATGAACGATTGCGAGGCACCTTGGAATATGCGCCAATACGTAACTGCGGATGCCTGTTTTACACTCGCTGTTCCAGAAATAGAGGAACTAGCAAGCATTACTTTGTATCCGAACCCAGCAAAAATGCGGCAGCGCATTACCTTAAAAACCAATAAGCCTATTCGCAGTTTTGAAATCTTCGATGCACTGGGTCGCACGGTACACTCTTCTTCTGGTTCCACCTTCTACGTTGAAAAAACGGGATGGTACATGTTGGGCCTCATTTTTGAAGACGGTACGCGGCAAGCCGCAAAGTTTAATATTCTGCACTAAATTAGTTAAGCATTTCATGCAGGTATGTAAATGGGTCCGCATCGCGGACCCTCTTTTTTTCATGAACAATCCAATATTCAACACGTTCATGAGAAAACCCATACAAGATTAAAAGATGAAATCGTACCAACCTTTTTAACGATGTAGACAGCATTTATTCGACGGCTAACCAGTTTTATAGCTTTGCGGCAAAACGTCCAAACGAATGTGTAGGGTTATCTGTGAAAATAGTGAAAATTGGAGGGTCTTGCACCTATTGCTGGTTTTACAGTCTAGGCAGTGGTCAGAATTGGGCAGTATCAAGCTATGATGCCAATTCATTCAGTCAGACCTATACATCTTTGGGTTTAGATGCCGATTTGAGTGTAGGCTTCGAATCGGGTACTTTCAAGCTTGAATTTTACCTAAACGGCAGTGGCACACCTTATAGAACCAAAGTCATCACGGTTAATTAATCCAACCACCCGGCCAGTTGCAAAATCTCATGATCAGCAGCAGACCAGTCAAAAGTGTACAATAAGGATTTGTGAGACCAACGAAGGTCATTGTGTTCGCTGATAATGGGAAGCCCTGCTCGAAGCGCGCAATGAAAAAGTGTGAGGTCAACTTTAACATCCGGATACTCATAAACCACTCTTCCGAGAGGTTCTACCGGTTCAATGTCTATTTGTAACTCCTCTTTAACTTCGCGAACCACAGCATCTTCCAGGTGCTCGCCTTCCTCTACTTTTCCCCCAGGAAATTCCCATTTCAGGCTTTTATAGGCCTTTTCATTTTCTTTTCGTTGTACAACCAAAACCAAGTCTTCTACTTCGATTATGGCTGCTACGACTTCGATTGTATTCATTGCGGCGTAATGTATTAGGTCGAATAAAAATACAAATCTAGATTAGCTCAGGGCCTTGTATTTATTGTGCACGTGTAACATCAACACGCCAAATCCAATCCCAAGCAGGATCAAAGCCTGACTCAACAGGCCTTCCGCGGTAAAAGAAAGTTTTAATAGAACCGTCGAAATAACGAAACTCGAATTTCGAATAATGACGGGGAAATTATCGGAATACAGTAATGATAAAAGCAGGATAATGACATCCGAAATGATTAAAAAGTTGTAAAACTCTTCAAAGAAAATGGCATTTACTGCGACCACATTCGCTTGCTCTATATTCTGAAAAGTTGGAACCACCCAAAGAAATAAACTTTGCGCCCCTAGGACGATAAAGACCGCAAACAAAAGGAGCGAGAGGTAGTGCTTCGCCTGCACAAACTGTTTCAGCCTTGGGCCAATCTCCTTTTCTTCCATCGCTTCAAAGTCCGCATACTTGTAAGTTCCGCTTAAACGGTAAAACCAATACACCAAGTAAAATGCCATAACGACCAGAATAATATCTGCCGCAAACTCTAGGTTGTGTTGACTGCTCCAAGTGGCAACTTTTAAATCTAAAACCGCCATGTCTTTGAACAGACCACGAATGAGAATAAGGGCTATGACCTCGTATTGTTTTGCAATATATATTGTTGTGGATCTGCGGAGGTAATAGATCATTAAATACGCCTCATAGACCAAGAGTATGGAAAACGGCGTATAGATAGCACTTGTAGGGTCCCGCAATAAAGCTGCTTCCATCCCTCCAGGAATGTAGGCACGGAATAAGTGAAGTATTAAATGAACGATGAAGCTAAAGATTGCGAGGTAAAGCGCATATCGGCCAATGGATTTGCGGAACTGATGTGTAAAGACAGGTATGTTCATAAGTATAAGATAACCAATTAATTACAGATAAGTTGTCTCTTTAACCGATTATTTGGTCCTCGCTCTTTAAATACCGCTACACATCGTACCTTCGCGCCAAATTAAGAAAGTACCATGCTCAACGTCAACAACGTAACTCTACAGTTTGGAAAGCGCGTCCTCTTTGAAGACGTAAATATTAAATTTCACGGCGAACGCTGTTATGGCCTTATCGGCGCAAACGGCGCAGGAAAATCTACCTTCCTAAAAATTCTATCGAATGAAATAAGTCCAAACAGCGGAAATGTTACGCTGGAATCGGGCAAGCGTATGTCCGTTCTTTCTCAGAACCACTTCGCTTTTGATGAAGAAACAGTATTAAACACTGTCATTCAGGGTAATAAGCCACTTTGGGACTTAATGCAAGAAAAGGACGCCATCTACATGAAACCAGATTTCAATGAAGAGGACGGTCTTTTAGCCGCTGATCTTGAGGTAAAATTCGAAGAAATGGACGGTTGGAATGCAGAAAGCAGCGCTGCTAACCTACTGAGCGGATTAGGCATTGGGACAGACATGCATTACACACTCATGCAAGATGTAGAGGGCGCCATGAAAGTCCGTGTTTTACTCGCACAAGCATTGTTTGGTAACCCGGACATTTTAATTCTGGATGAGCCTACCAATGATTTGGATTTAAAAACCATCTCTTGGCTGGAAGACTTTTTGATTGATTTTAGAAATACAGTGATTGTGGTGAGTCACGATCGTCACTTCCTAGATACCGTTTGTACGCACATTGCCGATATAGATTACAAACGCATCAAGCAATACACAGGTAATTACACGTTTTGGTACGAAAGTTCACAATTGGCCCTTCGTCAGCGTCAGGCACAAAACAAGAAAGCTGAAGACAAGCGCAAGGAACTTCAGGAATTCATTTCCCGATTTGCAGCCAATGCTTCGAAGAGTAAGCAGGCCACATCGAGAAAGAAGATGTTGGAAAAAATCAATGTGGACGACATTCAAGCTTCATCCCGCATGTATCCTGCTATAATTTTTGACCAATTGCGAGAAGCCGGTGATCAGATTCTTGAAGTTGATGGTCTATCGGCATTCGATGATGCCGGTGAAGTTCTCTTCAAAAACCTCAGTTTCAAACTAAATAGAGGAGATAAAGTAGCACTATTAGCAGATGACCATCGTGCAGTAAACGCACTATTTGAAATTCTAGAAGGAAAGCGTCAAGCGGACGCCGGTTCATTCTCTTACGGACAGACCATTAGCTCGGCCTTTCTTCCCAACGAAAATGCCGACTATTTCGATACGGACGACAACCTCATGGATTGGCTGCGCGACTACTCGCCTGAAAATAAGGACGAGGTGTTCGTTCGTGGGTTTTTAGGTAAAATGCTTTTCTCTGGTGAAGAAGTATTTAAGAGTGCACGCGTATTGTCCGGTGGCGAAAAGGTGCGCTGTATGCTCAGTAGAATGATGCTACAGCAAGCCAACCTCTTGTTCCTGGACGAACCCACTAACCACCTTGACCTTGAAAGTATCCAAGCGCTCAACAACGGAATGCGTGATTTTAAGGGAACACTAGTGTTCAGTTCGCATGACCATACTATCAACCAGACGGTCGCGAATAGAGTGATTGAAATATTCCCACACGGTATTCTGGATAAATTGGTCGAATTCGACGACTTTATAAGCGATCAGAAAATAGCGGAACAGCGCCTTGCGCTCGCCGCAAAATAAAAGACAATTTCGCACTTGAAGCGCCCCAAACAAGGGCGCTTTTTTTTTGATGCATCCCAGTACGTGAGAATAGGATAAGGCAATGACTGGAAAGCCCAATTCAATTGGTTATCTTCCGAACGTTAACATTGAAAAAACCCTATGAGAAATATTTTTTCTGCAGCATTGCTGCTTTCGGTGAGCATCTCCTTTGGTCAGAATATGAAGAAGGAAAAAATGAGTGTTTCTTACATCCAGCCACCTCTAGTTCATTTAGAAGAAGGTATGGGCTACACTAGCCAGGTCATTTTGGATTACGAAGAGGAAATCAATGCTGAATTAGCGAAAGCTGAAGAAGAATACCAACAAGCGCTGGCAGAATACCCTGAAAAAGAAGCCGCGGCGAAGGCGGCTTACGATCAGCGTTATGCAGAATACGAGAAAGCCCTTGAAGACTGGAACAGTAAGGGCACAATGGGTAAAATCATTGAAAAACAGGTTTTAGAAAATAGCAAGCCTACACCTCCAGGATCTTATTACCCACCCTCGAAACCCAACAAGCGTCAAGTAGCGCATCAAAAGGTGTTCAATGGGGAACAATTAGCCAGTACCTACTGTCGCATTGAGGGCCTAGACCAAGATCCCAATGGCGTGCAGATAGAAGTTCACCTCTTTGGGTTCGAAAATGATGACCCGGTGGTCAAAAAGAAAGAATATACTCAAGTAGATTCAAAAACTAAAGCAAAGAAAACCATCGTCAAAACCCACTGGGAGTTTAATTACCGCCACAGCATGTCCTTGCGGGCAGTACATCCCAACGGCAGCATCATTTTTGATGAAGTACCAGCCAGCATTGCTGACTACAAGCTGTATGCATCTGCAGATGAAACTCGTTCGCACCCTAGTGCAAACGCAAACACTCTCATTGAAAATCTTCAACCAAAAATTGTAGAAGACAACATGAGTACTATCAATTGGATGCTCAACGATAAATTAGGAACCACAGAACAAAAGCGTGACGTTGAAATCATCTTTGTTAAGAACAAAAAAGGAGATTACGACGATCTAGAAAATGCCATGTTTGATGCAAAAGAAGGGTACAACATGTTGACCTCTCGTTCCGACGAAGCCAAAGCAAAGCTCTCGAGCGCAATAGTAGCTTGGGCGGCAGCTCTAGAAGAAGCCGACATGGACGATAAAAAAGCACGTATCAACAAAAAAGTTATTCCTGACCTCTATAAGAATTTACTCTTAGCCTGCGCTTTGAGCGAAGAATTCACCAAAGCGGAAGATCTCTACAATGCTACGCTGCGACTAGATTTCAGCAGAGGCGACGAGAATGATTTGAAAGAGATAAAACTACTGGTAGACGACTTGAAAGAGCGTCACAAGATGTAAAAACATTCTCTGTAAAGAACTAAATAAGAGCGGCCAACGGCCGCTTTTTTCATTTAAGAACACCTACTTTTGCCCGCTTAACAGCATACCCTTTCTATGAAACGACTCTTCAACAATTTCATCGGCAATCCAAAAAATGATGTTTTATCCGGAATTACTGTAGCACTGGCTCTAGTTCCAGAAGCAGTAGCGTTTGCTTTTGTTGCAGGAATTGATCCGCTTGTAGGGCTTTACGGTGCGTTCATGATGGGTTTAATCACCTCGTTGTTTGGAGGACGTCCAGGCATGATTTCTGGAGCCACTGGCGCAATGGCTGTGGTTATGGTGCATTTGATTCAACAAGGCAATTCAGTTGGCGAAACTTTGGCAAGCCCCATAACCAACCTCGGCTTGTACTGGCTGTTCATTACCCTTTTGTTTGTAGGTGCTATTCAAATCCTTGCAGGCTTGTTTAGATTAGGAAAGTTCGTACGCCTCATCCCCCATCCAGTAATGATGGGTTTCGTGAATGGTTTAGCTATTGTAATCTTCTTAAGCCAATTGAGCCTCTTTAAGCATGTTTCAAATGGGGAAGCTTTATGGATTCAAGGCGGTGAATTATATACCATGTTAGGGCTTGTAGGACTTACTATGGCCATTATGTGGCTACTACCAAAAGTAACCAAGGTGATTCCAGCAGCACTTGCAGGAATTATTGTGGTCGCAGCAATCACCATTGGTGCTGGGCTTGATGTAAGTACCGTGGGCTCATTCATTCGTGAAGGAGGCGGTGAAGGCCTAAAAGGCGGATTGCCCACTTTTCAATTTGAGATTTTCAATCTTTTTGATACCATAAAAGGACATTGGGGTACTGTCTTATCCACGGCCTTTTTATTAGCCGCCGTTGGACTTATCGAATCTCTAATGACACTGAACTTAGTAGATGACTTGACAGAGACGCGCGGTTCAGGAAATAGAGAGTGTATTGCACAAGGTTCTGCGAATGTAATTAACGGACTCTTCGGAGGAATGGGCGGCTGCGCAATGATTGGTCAGAGTATTATCAACGTAAACTCTGGCGGCCGTGGCAGACTTTCAGGCATTGTTGCAGCACTAGGTTTACTTTCATTCATTCTATTTGGCGCACCATTGATTGAGCAAATACCTATCGCAGCTTTGGTCGGTGTCATGTTTATGGTAGTGATAGGCACCTTTGCCTGGTCCAGTTTCCGTATTCTGCGTAAAATCCCAATGGCTGATGCCTTTGTTCTTATCGCCGTAAGTGCCATTACCGTTTGGCAAGATTTAGCCATTGCTGTAATTGCAGGTGTGATTATGAGTGCGTTGAAATTTGCATGGGAAAATGCCATTCGAATCCGCGCGCGCAAACGCATCAAAGAAGATGGCACGAAAGTATACGAGATTTGGGGACCGCTCTTTTTTGGATCTACACAAAGTTTTGCATCGAAATTTGACATTAAAGAGGACCCGGCGAAAATAGAAATTGACTTTATTGAAAGCCGCGTGAGTGACCACAGTGGTATCGAGGCTATAGAGCGTGTCATAGATAAATACATCGCGGTAGGAAAAGAAGTTACACTGACTCACCTTAGTCCCGAGTGTACGGCCATTTTAGAAAAAGCCAATCCAAATTTCGCGAAATATATTCAGAGCTCCATTGAGGATCCGCGTTACCACGTAGTGACAGATCTATTGGATGCGGAGGTATAAAGCTCGAACCGATTAAACAAAAAAGCCACTGATGGTATCAGTGGCTTTCTTATTTTAATTTCGGAGAGAAACTAATCTACTCTTCCACACGAGAAGCATCAAATGTGAAATTATCAGGATCCATGTCTGCCGCTTTTTGGAACATCTCTAAAGCATTTTCAGAGTCTCCATTCTTCGCGTACCAATCGCCCATTGAATCAAATGAATTAGCAAGATCATCATGGAAAGTCATATTGAATTCAAAGTATTCCTTGGCATCTTCCATTTTATCTTGACCCATGAGTATGTAACCCATAACGTTACATAATCCTGCATTTCCTGGATGTCTTTCCAAAACTCTACGAACAACCGCTTCCTTAACAGCGACGTTCGGTTGATTGAACGAATAAAAAACAGTTATCAAGGGCGCATTAGGAGATAAATTCAACGCATTTTGCCAATGATACGTGCGCATCTCTCTACTATCTGCAGTGATGCCCATCATCCATTCTGTTTCAGCGTGATTTTCATTATCTAGCTTGCCTGATATTGATTCAACCAATTCTAACATACCCGATTCATCATTATCCTGCCAAGCTTTCAAAAAATGACCAAAATGAGCCGGTGCATAATCTGGGTATTCTGACGCTAGTGAATCACTATACGCAGCTGCAGTAGCGAACCGAAGCGTAGTTGCTGATCTTGCCATTCCTTGAAACAATTCACTGAATCGGTCATCATCTTTAATGCTCAGATCCATCCATCTGAAGGCCAAAAGATGCTCATTGATGGCCATATTTCTAAGCCAATTCACAGAGCCATCATCTTCCTTTGTATAAAGTGCGTGGAACCGAGTATTTATCTCGAACATTCCGTACTTAGAAACTCCTTTACCGAATGCACTTACCACGTTACCCGATTCATGAGTACTTAAGAATTCCGAATAAGTCGTATCCTCGTCAAACCAATCTGGTGTTACGGTTAGTTCCGATTTTGGCCATAATCCCCCCGTTGCCCCATTATAGAAGGCGAAGTCGTCATTCAGCGCATTATAGAATGCATCTGCATGCTCTTGTGTAGCTGCATTTGCCTTCTCCATCGAAGTTTGAAATTCGCGTGCTTCATCTGAAGTTAAAGTACTGCATGATGCAAGCAAACTGGCCGCAATGGCCGTTAATATTAAGTTTTTCATAATAATATTGTATTAGTTAGAGGATGAATATAAAAATTATTTACTGAAAATCAATTAGTTAGACAGACCATGCCATTTAAACGCTCTAATGATTTTTCTCACTTCGTTCAAAAGATCCTTCTTTATCCGAATTCCGAACAAACCAGCGCAAAACCAGCCGCGCTTCGCGCTGCTCTCTTTTTTTATGCCCACCCCACTTTGATGCAAGCATCGCGTAGTTCTGGGCATAAAAAAAGCCTGCAACTTTCGTTGCAGGCTTTGAACTGGTTTGCTCTTCGTGACCGAGGAAGGATTCGAACCTTCAACCGCTTGATTCGTAGTCAAGAAATATACACTGCCATCGATCAACACCACCATGAATACCAAAAACAAACCTAATGATTTTCAGTGTCTTACAATATTTATCTAATTAGTGGTTTTTGTTGATTACGGTCATTTGCGTTAGATTTGTATGCAAATTGTATGCAAATTTTGATTTATGAGCACATTAGCTGTTAAGGTTGTTTTAGATACCCGTCGCGCTTTGATAAAAAACGCCGGCTCTAAGGATCCTATCTACCCCATTAAACTTCGAGTGACTTTTGCTCGTAAGCAGCGCTATTACCCTCTAGATGTAAGTGCCGTATCAAAGGCAGATTGGGAAAAGATTCAGTCGGGACAGCGCATGTCTAAATCGCAACGTGAGGTTTTTCATACCATCCGTGAATACGAAGGTAGAGCCATTGAAATTACAGACACATTGCATCCCTTTAGTTTTCATGCTTTCGATTCACGGTGGGCGAATTCTACTGCCCCGGCCTCCACCACTAAGTCATTCAAGACAGTCTTTAATGAGTATATCACCGATCTAAAAACCAGTGGCCGTGTTTCTACTTCCAACAGCTACAAGTGGGCACTTAAAAGTCTTCTATCCTTTTCCAAAAACTTAGCATGGAACGACCTCACCCCGGAGTTCCTTGAAGAGTATGAAGCCTACATGCGCGAAGAAGGCAAGTCTCAAAACACCATCGGCATCTACTTGCGCTCGCTGCGGGCGGTAATCAACTACGGTATTGCCAATGGACTCTTTGCCAAAGAGTATTATCCCTTTGGGCGTAAGTCGCACGGAAAGTACCAGATTCCTGCCGCTCAAAACAAAAAGCGGGCGTTAAGCAAGAAAGAGGTAGAAGCTATAAAAGCGCTAGAAGTAAAACCTGGATCACGAAAAGAACTGGCTCGGGACTTTTGGCTCTTCTCCTACTACGCCAACGGCTGCAACATCAAGGACATTGTGCACCTTAAATGGAAAGACATCGATTGGAAGGAAGGTGTGATTCAATTTGTCCGCAAAAAAACCGAACGTGCCAACAAATCCAACCAAGTTCAAATCACCGCAGTGATTCATCCGCACATCACCGAAGTCATTCAAAGAAGAGGCGTGGATGATTCTCAGCCCGAAAACTATGTGTTTTCCATCATTGACGCGAACCAAACCGCCGAAGAACAGCACAAGCACACCCAAGAGTTTGTTCGACGTATCAACATTGGCCTAAAGCAAATCGCCAAAGAGCTGAATTTGACCAAAAACCTAACCACATACACCGCGCGCCATTCACATGCCTATGCATTACTGATGGGCGGAGCCTCATTGGAGGTAATTATGGACCAATTCAAGCACAGTTCTATGAAAACTACCATGAATTACATCGATTCCATCGACAATGAGAAGCGAAAAGACATCGCTAAACTGCTTTAAAAGCACTTTTTAAGTAGTAAAAAAGTAGTTTTTCAGACCTTTTTAGAACAAATTCGGACAAAAATGAGATGAAATTCGGCTGATTCGGACGTTTTTCGGGTGTAATTCAGGTGTTTTTTGGTGCATAAAGGAGATTTTTCTGCCTTTTTTAGTGCTTTTTCGACTACATTCAACTATAGTATGAAGATTTTGGGTCGCTTTTTTGTTAGAAAGTTCAAAAAAGCGACCGTTACAACATAAATCCACTACTTCCAATGGATTAAACGGCTCAAGCTTTATGATTTCGGGTCCAGAAACCGTAGACAAGTTTGGGCGCACTTCGCAGGTGTATGCAGATTTCAGCAGTATCGGCAATTCATCAGGGGTAGGCAGCTTTGGGACGTTCGCAGGAGTGATCAATCTCTCTACGGTAGATTTGATGCAAAAGGATGTGTTGTACGATTACAACAACCGTGTAACATCTTCGGATACTTGGACGGCAGAATCTGGAACAACCGCAGGTCAATGGGTAACTACCCAAATGAAGTACGACTGGAACGATGATCTTATTTCAGGAATTAATCAATACTATGAAAAGACCTCTGTTCTTAGCCAGGCGAGTGGTCTTACCAACTCGACGCCTAACATCATCAACGCCACCTACACCGATGCTCGAGGACGGAAAGTAGGGACCATTACCTATGGCGCCACAGCCAGCGACGATATCACCACGCAGTTTAACTACAACCCCATAGGAGAATTAATTGAAGTTGTTGACCCAATAGGGCTTTCCACTTTTTACGAATATGATCTTGCCGGTCGTGTGACTCGGGAAAAGCATCCCGACCGTGGTGTGACGCACACGGTGTATGATCCAGCCAGTAATGTCATTCAGTTGGAAACTCCCGGGTCGCTGACCTTTGGCGGTTCCGTGACCATGGAGTACGATTACAATCGATTGGTGCATAAATACATGCCGCTGTCCGCTGGTGCGGATTTGTACGACATTGCCTATACCTATGGTACCAAGGGAGGTGGACGCAACGGCGCGGGGCGCATCACCCAGGTAATTCAGGGGCAAGGCTTCAAAACCGATCTACTGCGCTACGACGAACTAGGAAATGTAGTAGAAGAAAACACCACTATAGATGTACTGCTGTACGGGTACAAAGGTTTTACCACGACAAAGCGCTACGATTCCTTTGGGCGTATCCTTCAGGCTACTTATCCCGACGGGGACCAGGTTACCTATGGCTACACAGCCCTTGGGGAGCTCCATACGATAGATTCAAAAGTTGG
>Ga0257120_1000660_pt1 | contig 24716 bp, 20 predicted proteins | sample SI106_10metaG_FD_190153 | JGI IMG/M metagenome (GOLD analysis project Ga0257120, IMG submission 190153) | Marine microbial communities from Saanich Inlet, British Columbia, Canada - SI106_10 | ecosystem: Environmental > Aquatic > Marine > Inlet | place: Canada: British Columbia | collected... | reverse complement strand
TGCAGACTCAACCCCATAGGGAATAATATTTTCTATTCCATCAAGAATATCTACACTAACTGTTCTCAGCAAATTGTTCTCAAGTGTGGCTGTTTTCACAAAACCGAACTGGTCGGATGTTCGCCATGCATAACGGAACGTAATACCTAGATCATGATTTATTTCTTCAAAGATTAAGGTGTCGCCTGAAATATTTTTGTATAGATTACGAGTAGTCTGATAAACACCCTGATAGTTTTCTGAGAAGGGCTCCCACAGAGAGGTTTTTTGGTCGTCAGATACAAGAGCAAGAGTACGACTGCCAGTAAAGGGGGAACCATCACTGATTTTATCATCAGAGTAATAAGGGAAAAGAGCGCCTTCTGAATTTACTCTGCCAGCACTTAAGCCACCGCGCGTTGAAATAAACATCCAGTGATTAGAGTCACTGACTACACTAATGAAAAAATCAGTCATTTGATCGAAATGACCAATTTGATAAAAAGTCTCACCTTGCAGCTCGACGTACTGACCAGTTACTTCACATGCGTTTTTTTGTCGGAGATTTTTCCCAACATGTATATTTTTCACAACCATGGCTAGCCCAGTTTGTTGTTTCTTGCATTACAGGTTTGCATTATCAGTGGCTCATGTAAGCGCAATGAACTGAATACAACCTTTGTTTTAAACCCTAATCTAAGTGTTAAGGGCCATTATTTCGGCAGTATCCTAAGGTCACAGTGGCTATTTGGCAACTCGCAAATCTAGCGAATGAGTTAATAGGAGCTCTCACTGGGTTGGAATGGCAGTGTTTTCGTTGTCAGCAGCAACGCCCTAAGGTAGCATTTAAGGTACAAAAAAACAGCGTTTTAGCTTACTGGCCAGCTGCTGTTAATGATCCTATTGAGTCAACCACTAAAACAGGTAACAAAATCTCCATGTCAAAAAGAGACGGTAAACTACTTTCCCTAGCAGGAACTGATGTTGCGGCATCGACTATTGATCAACTGCGAAAATCATTTAAATCTACCTTAAATAACGGGATCTTTGGTATAAGTTTTAGCGCCTATGAAGAAGGACAAAAGCCAGGCGATGTACTTTCCCTTCAGCAGATACAAAAAAGAATGGCGATTCTGCAGCCAAACGTGTCCTGGATGCGGTCTTTTTCCTGTCGACATGGCAATGAACTAGTGCCAGTGGTGGCAAAGTCAATGGGTTTAAAAACCCTAGTTGGTGCATGGCTTGGAGATAATTTAGAAGAAAATGAAGAGGAAATTGAAGGCCTCATTAAGCTTGCCAAAGAAGGATATGTCGATATTTGTGCGGTTGGTAATGAAGTTCTTTATCGAGATGATCTGTCTGAAGCACAATTACTAGACTATATTGATCGAGTGAAAAAAGCGGTACCTGAGCTACCCGTTGGATATGTAGACGCTTATTATGAGTTTGAAGATCGTCCCGCGGTCACCGAAATTTGCGATGTAATCTTGGCAAATTGCTATCCGTTCTGGGAAGGCTGTGCCCTAGAGTACTCATTGCTTTACATGAAAGACATGTTTCGAAGAACTCAGGTTGCAGCAGCAGGTAAGAAAGTTATTATTACCGAAACGGGCTGGCCTAATCAAGGAAGAAGCTTCCATGGTGCCCATCCCTCTGAAGAAAATGCTATAAAGTACTTTTTAAATGCCCAGCAATGGGCGCAAGCAGAAAATATTGACTTGTTTTACTTCTCATCTTTTGATGAATCTTGGAAGATTGATGCAGAGGGCGACGTTGGAGCGTATTGGGGTTTGTGGGACAAGCACGAAAACCTAAAATACCTAAAATAACTATCTAAAAAGAAAAATATAATAATGACTAAACACACATCGTTGCCGTTTGCCAAGGCAATCTGCTACTCGGGGTATAGGGACGGTCAAAGTCCTGATGGACAGAGCCTGCCAAGCTATACACAGGTCAAACAAGATTTGCTTATTTTGCGAGGCCATTGGCAGTCACTTAGATTGTATGCAAGTGATGCTCATTCAGATACCATTATGAAGGTCATTAGAGCAGAAAAGCTGCCCTTTGATGTTATGCTGGGGGCCTATATAACTGCCGAACAAAACAATCCCTCTTGCCCTTGGGGAGGAGTCTATTCCACCGAACAACTAGCTGCTAATAAACTGCATAATTGCGACCAAATTGAACGTCTAGTTCAGATGGCCAATGACTTCGCAGACATTGTTAGCTGCGTATCGATTGGCAATGAGGCTGCCGTAGACTGGACAGATCATCTAGTGCCTACAGAAAACTTGGTGGCTTATGCTAAACAGGTAAAAAGCAACGTTGTGCAGCCTGTGACCTTTTGCGAAAACTATGTGCCTTGGCTTGATAAATTAGCGCCACTAGCAGATGAGCTAGATGTTATTGCTATACATACATATCCTGTCTGGGAATACAAAAGTATTGAGGAAGGGCTTGCTTATACAATTGAAAATTACAATTCTGTCGCATCACGCTACCCTAACAAACAGGTTATTATTACTGAAGCCGGCTGGGCAACCAAGTCTAACGGTAGAGGCATAGAGCCAAATAATGTTAATGAAGTTCTGCAGAAACAGTATTTGCGCGAACTGATGGAATGGGCCGAAGCTAACCAAATTTTGGTCTATTTTTTTGAAGCTTTTGATGAAAACTGGAAGGGGTCTGACGATCCATTTGAACCAGAAAAGCACTGGGGCATTTACAAAGCTGATCGAACCCCTAAGTTAGCTATGCAATCTCATCTCAGTTAACAGCAAAACATATAGCCTATTGAACTAACCGATGAGCGCTCAATTTCTCCTGTAGTTTAGGGTGTGTGGCGACTTGCAGATGACACTGATATCCTCTGCGCCCACATTCGGAGAAAAATAGCACTCTGGCTAGACCAAGGTATTACTACCTTTGATAAAGCTGATATTTACGCTGGTTACAGCGGTGAAGCGCTACTAGGAGATACGCTTAAAAACGCACCAATGCTTCGCAAAAAATGACCCTTATCACTAAGTGCAATATTACGCCCATCAGCATCTGTGCAGAAAAACGTTTGAAACATTATAATAGCTCTGCCAGCTACATTAATAATGTGTGTAGAAAGGTCTCTGTCGGAGATGAATATAACTCAGATTGATTTACTGCTGATTCATTGACCTGCCCCCTAATGGACCCTGCAGAAACTGGTTTAGCCCTTGATAACCTAATCAAGTAAGGAAAAATAAAAGCTATTGGCGACTCCAACTTTAGGCCGTGGGACGTTGCCCTTGTGCAATCACACATGAAAAATCCCATGTAACCAACCAAATTGAGATAAGTCTTGGTGAAAACTCAGCGCTGTTTAATGGCGATCTGGCTTATCTTCAACAGAACAATATAACGTCGATGGTCAGGTCCTCCTTAAATGCGGGTCGACTAGTAAAAGATACCAATTTCCCTTCATGAAAAAAGTTAGCCCAAATAGCTCATCAACAAAATATGAGGCCATCCTTTATTGCCATAGCCTGACTGTTAAAACATCGCGCTGCTATTATCCCGATTGTGGAGAGTAACAACATATTGCGAATAAAATGTTTTTCTCAAGCTTTTTGCATTCACCATGAACAGAGAAACTTGGTTTGATCTCTTCGAAAAAGCCACTGGTCACGAAATGACCTAATACTGATATCTATAACTCTCAGGTCACAGTCTTAGGGTAAAACCCCCGTTTAGATCAAAAAAGCCATATCAAACATGGTATTTTATTTATACTAATTATGCATTTTAAATATCACCTTAGCCCGAGTACACTCAAGCTCGAGATTGTAAAGGCATAGGCAAAAAGATCAGCAGCTCATACTAACTTTGTAAAAAACGATACAGATTTTACGGCTTTTTATTTTGTTCCCAGACAGCCATTGGATGGTCACTTGTCGGGTACTGACATTGACAACCAGACTCTCTGAGTTTTGTATAACAAAACATCAGGGGGTAAAGACTGTTTATTTAACCAACAAGGAAAGATCTACAATGAAAAAAATACTTATCGCTCTGGCATTAACTTTTTTTGCAAATATCGCCGCTGCCGAACATCCGTTAATGGAAAGATTTGACCTAAATTCAAACGGACTGGTTACTGCTGTTGAGTTAGAGCAAGCTGGTTGTTCTATTAAAAGTAGTTTATTTAAGGCGGCTGACAAAAACTCTGATGGCACTTTAACCAAGAAAGAGCTACTCAAAGCAAAAAGCTATATTGCTACAAAGAAACGTTGCCCCAAGGTTACGGCATAGAGCGGTCGAATAAGCTTGAGAGAACCCGGTAGGTTGTGACTTAACCACCGGGTTCTGCTCTTCTTAATCATGCCTCAAATTAGGTTACGTTAGGCGTTTCACCACGACAATGGCGCCGAGATAAACCCCGTTTATGCCTCTTTGTTAAGCTCCCACCGGACCATATTCTGTGTCTTGAGACGGTTCACCACCAGTCCAAATCTGCTTCGCTCTTGCTGCCACTCCTCTAACCATCTGGCACCTGTGCGCTCTGCATCTACAAATACTGCGTTGGTAACAATCAAAGGAATCAAAACCGACAAGTGGACCACCATACTGGTAATCGTACTGTATCCTATCCAGCCAAAATGGTAGGTTGCAATGAGTCCAAATGCGACGCTCCAGAGTGTAAAGAGCACTAACATAAAGTACGCTTGCAGACTTTGATCAGGTACATACTTCAACGGGTTGAATTTAACATTCATTATTCGACGCCATAGGTAGACAATAAACATTACTGAACGTCTGAATTTACTGATTTTTTCCATGGTATTATCCCTCTTTTTAGTCAAATGCCAGACACGATTTATGCCGGCTCGCGGTGCATTTAGTGACTTATCAAACTTTTGAGGGGTGTTAAAGCAAAAGTGAAAAACCTTCTAACGTTAACTGAAACTCTTATTATTTTACCCCACCAAGCGTGTTCTACAGAGTCGTTAAATACGGATTACCTTGTAGATACGGTAATATGTGCCCCATAGGTCACTTAATTTGATTTTTTTAAAAAGAGAGCGCCTTAAGTGCTGGCTCAATGAGGTGTAAGGCCCATCATATTTAAGCTTTTTGTAACTCCATAGCAGTGAGTAGCCCAAAGAACATCTTGAGACAAGAGTCCCATCCAAAACAATAGTAAGACGCCCAGTTTTGAACATCCGACAACCATTGTAGGATCATAGCGCTGCAAGTAGCGTTAAACCGAGTCCTGCGATGCACGCCGCTATTAGCGCATAAGGTATTTGGGTCAACGCATGATCCATAACATCACAGCCACAACCCTGTGCGGCAAGGACAGTAGAATCTGAGTAAAAACACGCATGACTGCCAAACGCACTTGCAGAAACTATTGCGCCAATTGCCAGGGGTATACTAACCCCAAGGCTTTCAGCCAAGGGCAAAATGACTGGAATAGCAATGGTAAAGACTCCCCAGCTGGATCCTGTTGCGAATGAAATAAATGACATGGTTACAAACACTATTAACGGCAATAAAACAGGCGTCATAGAATGAGCGACATTATCAATTACATAATTTGCAAGACCTAATTGATCATTGACATCCTTAAACACAAAGGCAACGATAACAATAGTCAACGCTGGTAACATGATCTTAATCCCGTCTAGCACGGCATCGAACATCTCAGTCCAAGGAAGAAGTTTTTGCGCGCCAAACAGCACCATGGTTAACGCAACCGCCGCAATCACACCAAGCTGCACATCCGGATTCCAGGGGTCGCCCCAAAGACTAAAAATAAGCAGCGTGAGAATAGGCAGCACAAAATGGTACATCTTGACAGAATTTTCATTATCTTCAGCTGCATAAATTTCAATGTCACCTGGCGCAGCAGAGATAAGACCTGCCTCAGCTCGTTTCTGTGCCTGTTTCATTAAGCCCAACGCTGGTATGCGTCCAGTTGCTACAAAAGGCACCATTACCACCGCCACCATAGGATAGAGCATGTAAGGAATAGCACTGATATATACAACCATGCCCTCACCAGATTCAGCAAACCCTATTTCCGTAAATAATCCCGCATAAAAAACTGCCCAAGTGGACAATGGTATCAATACACAGATTGGCGCTGCGGTAGAGTCCACAACATAGGAGAGCATTTCGCGAGACACATTGAACTTGTCAGTTACCTTTCTCATTGCTGAACCAACAGCTAAGGCATTGAGGTAGTCATCAACGAAGATAACCAGACCTAATAACCAAGTGTAAATTAGAGCACTGCCTGAATCGCGCGCACGCAAGGCAAGAAGTTGACTAAATGCGTTGGACGCACCCACGCGCATCAATAATGCAATTAAACTACCCATCAAGCCGCAGACAATGATAATCCAAGCAATAGTCTCGTTCATCATGACATCAAGTAGAATAGAAGAGAAATTGGTCAGTGCCGCTTTTGGCTCGAGAAGTAAAAGGCCTACAGCAACACCGGATAGGAGAGACTCAATCGGACGTCGGCTTAAAATCGCAACAATGATAGTTACCGCCGCTGGAAGCAATACCAACCAGGATGGCTCAATTGCCAAATCCTATCTCCAAGATAATAATAAGGGGCTGGAGATTATCATTACAATGGCACTGTTACTAGTCGTAAACCAGCATCTTGGACGTTTTTAATGCTAATTTAGTCAACCAAAATAGTAAGTTAGTGGATAATTCTGTTCAGATCAATACCCTAAGATAAGTAGATCAAATACATCAAGGACACTTACCCTGCCGAGCATCAGCTAAAATCTCAACATTGTATTAATAGCTCCTGAGCTAAACCAGCTTCGCGGTGCATATGACATTGTTGATAGGCTTACTATGGGTCATTTTAATGAAGGCTGCCACAGTGGGATATTTGACAATGACCACCATGTCCCATAGTAAGTCACCATCACCGATAACCAATGTATTGGTAGCATTAGAGAACAAAAATTCTCCGCCAAGATGTTTAATCAATGGAATGACCTTGGCAGAATAACGATGATAGGCCTCTGCGCGTTCAATTGCGCATCTCGTCCATCAGAATAGAGAGCAAATGCATGGAATTTTAATAGGATCATCCTTATTATTTGCTACTAAGGCGGCTATTTATGCTTTAGTGGATAAAATAGCCATTTTTTTCTAAGTTAGTCATCACTAGTGAATCTAGATATAACGTTTACCGCTTAATCAGCAAACAAAATGTACCACATTAAAATGTGACAAACGTTACCATTTAAAATCAGTATCACTGCTAAATTTTTGATTAGGCATTTAACAGTAGGGCCTTTTATCGAGGAATATAATGAATCGGAGACGACCAAGCACGCTCCTGAATAGTCATCGCTAAATCAGACCTTGGCGCAACCCCAGCTCGCAAAGCATCCCATGTGGACCAACGATCTGATTTACACTATAAATCCCGGGGTAATTCTTGAGTAAAAACATAATCCAAGATGATCTTATAAAGAAACTAATCGCGCTCTTAGTCAAGGATGGTTTTTCGCCAGAACAGCTGTATAAGGTGCCCGCAGTGAAGGGTTTACTCAGTACTCAGCAGGAAACCATCAGGGAATGCGATGCCATCACAATATTTGAAGCCGCCGTTAACCTAACCAATGATCCAACTTTTATACTTAGACTTGGCCAAGAGATGGATATCGTCAGTCTAGGGACCTTTGGCTTCGCTTTAATGAGCTGCGGCAACTTACATGAAGCACTTAAACTACTGCTTCGCTATCGCACTATTTTAGATCAGGGACCATCATTTGAATCAACAAAATATTCTGATGGCATACTTCTTCGGATTAACATGAAGCTTGGGACTGCATTTCAGCAACGAATCGTCAGTGAGATTATGTTTTCCCAAGTGATTTCCATCGCTAAGTTTTTAATTAACCAAGAGATTGTTGGTTGTGAATTACATCTAAATTGTTCTGTACCAACTGAAGCTGAATCCTATCAACAGCTGTTATCAATACCAATAAAATTCAATCAGCCACATAATCAATTGATCATACCTGAAAGTGTCATGCTTACTCGAATTCGCACTGCCAACCCAGTGACTAATATTATTTTTCAACAACAATGTGAGGAGTTGCTGCGCGGGTTGAATCGAGTTGAAGATTTCTCAGCGGCTGTGCGCCGTCTATTAATTCACGCTGGAGGAGAATTTCCAAATATAAAGCAGGTTGCCGAGAAACTTTTTGTTAGCGAGCGCACACTTAGCCGCCGGTTATTTATGGAATCTACCAGTTTTCGAACAATCTGCGATGAAGTGAGAAATTTATTGGCCACTCAGTATCTCATCAGTACTGAACTAACCATTGCTGAGATAGCTGCACTTTTAGATTATGGCGAGCCTGTGAGTTTTAGACGTGCCTTTGCTCGCTGGAACAAAACGACACCAAGCGCTTTTCGCCAAACTCCCCATTGATTTTAACGTTGTTAGCTATGGCGCAGCCTTCTTCTTTAGTTAACCGCCAACACTACAAGTACCCCAGTATGATACTCTGTACTCCGGGCTATTTACTCGCACGGATACGAGTGATTTTTATCCCGAAGCATGGCTATTATTTTTCTTTTGAGTGAGAAATAATCTTGTGATTTTTCAACTATAGCTACACAATCAGACGTTACCAATCATAACTGCTTTTACTATTTTAGGAAATTGCCTGTGACCCAACTGTTTAATACCATTGACTTTGCCAACGGCAGAACAATGAAAAATCGTTTTATGTTAGCGCCACTCACTAATACTCAATCTCATACCGATGGCACGTTGTCAGATGATGAATATACTTGGTTAACCATGCGGGCCAAGGGGGGATTTGGACTTACTATGACCTGTGCAGCCCATGTGCAAGCTCAAGGTCAGGGCTTTCCAGGGCAATTAGGTATTTTTTCTGATGATCATTTGCCGGGCTTAAGTAGACTGGCAAATGGTATTAATAAAGAAGATAGCCTGTCGATGGTGCAACTTCATCATGCAGGTATGCGTTCGCCAGAGAAACTCATTGGTTGTAAACCTCAGTGTCCCTCAGACAACGAGCAATGGGGGGCTCGGGCGCTGAGCACCAAAGAAGTTGAACAGCTCATCGAAGACTTCATTTGTGCGGCTGTGCGAGCTGAAAAAGCCGGCTTTGACGGCGTAGAGGTACATGGTGCCCACGGGTATATTTTGGCGCAGTTCCTAAGCCGTTCAACCAATCAAAGAACTGACCAATTTGGTGGCAGTGCAGAAAATCGTGGGCGGGTTATCAACACTATTATTGATGGAATACGAGAGCGTTGTGCCAGCAACTTTATTTTGGGCCTCCGCCTTTCTCCTGAACGCTTTGAAGTTGAGTTAGCTGATATTATTGAGTATGCCCAAACTGTTCTAAATGATGGAAAAATAGACTTTCTAGATATGTCTTTGTGGGATATTTTCAAAGAACCCGAGGACCAGGCCTACAAAGGCCGCAGCCTTATGTCATATTTTACCGAGCTAAATCGTGGCAAAGTGGCATTGGGTGTCGCTGGAAAAATGCGTACACCAGAAGAAATCAATCAAGCTATGGCCTCTGGTATTGACTTCGTGTTACTTGGTCGTGCAGCGATCATGCATCATGACTACCCATACAAAATGCAGGCAGACAATAATTTTGTGCCAGTTTCAAATCCAGTCTCTGCAGACCATCTTCGCACCGAGGGACTAGGGGAAGCTTTTGTTTCCTATATGTCAGGTTGGAAAGGTTTTGTTAAAGAGCAATCATAAGGTCGCAGGACAAACACTATGCAAGCACAACTGCTGACCGACCCCATAGGGCCTACCTTGGCCAAATTGGCCGCCCCCAACATTGTCGCCATGTTTATTATGCTGGCTACCTCAATGGCCGAAGCTTTTTATATTGGCCAATTGGGCATAGCACCGCTGGCAGGTCTAGCCCTAGCATTTCCGATGATCATGTTAACTATGATGATGGCTGGCGGATCGTTTGGTGGTGCTATTGCCGGCGCTGTTGCCCAACAATTAGGTGCCAATGATAAAAAGGCAGCTGAGTCTGTGGCATTGCATTCCTTGCTGCTAACAATTGGATTCTCTGTGATTTTCTCATGGTTGTTCCTTAAATTCGGTCATGTGCTATATGCGGCTCTTGGAGGACAGGATACTGTTCTCACGGAAGCTCTAATTTACTCTGATATGTTTTTCACCGGATGTATTGCTATTTGGGTAGCCAATGGTCTTAACGCCATTATTCGTGGTACAGGGCAAATGAATGTCGCTGCCGGAGCAATGGCATTGGGCTCTTGTATCCAAATTGTCGTATCTGCGCTTCTGGTATTTGGTATAGGGCCCTTTCCTGCAATGGGCATTGCTGGCGCCGCATTGGGCAATGTTATTGGCTTCACTGTTGCCGGTCTACTTCAACTTTGGTATCTGGTGCGTCTTTCGCCAACGCTAAGATTAGGCTTTCAAGGTAATCCCATAAAGCTTGCAGCATTCTTGGACATTCTAAAGGTGGGTAGCATGGCCTCTGTATCGCCTCTTTCCTCGGTTATCACAGTAATAATCATAACCGCTATGATGGCACGACTGGGAGTAGATGTGTTAGCTGGATACGGCATTGGCGCTCGTCTTGAGTTTCTAATGATTCCCTTAATATTTGGTATTGGCTCAGCGTCAATTACTATGGTGGGTGCTCATTTCGGTGCCGGAAAATATCAACGTGGTGTAAAGATCGGCTGGATATCTTCCCTCACTGCCGCTGGTTTAGCAGGACTTCTCGGCATAATTTTAGCGCTATTCCCATCACTTTGGGCTAATCTTTTCACTGAAGTTGAAGCTGTGCGTGAAGTATGCCGACGTTATTTACAAATAGTCGGTCCATTTTATGCTTTTTTCGGGTTAGGACTTTGCCTCTATTTTGCATCCCAGGGTGCTCGGCGTTTGTTCTGGCCTGTAATGGGGGCTTTTTCCCGATTAATCGTGGTTGCCATCGGTGGTTGGTATCTCAGTATTCAGCCAAATGTCAGTGCCGACGATTTTTTTGTGCTGATTAGCGTCGCTATGGCTACTTATGGTCTAGTCACTGCGGCCACTGTTTATCTTGGCGCATGGACGAGGGGTCTGGATTAGGCTCGTAAGCTAGCCATTTTGCAGCTCAATGCCGGCCTTTTTACTATGTTGATCTTAACCAGCCTTAAATAGAAAAGCCTAATGACACATAAATCATGGGAGTTTACAGCTAGAAAAATTGATAACTTAATATAGAGAATTGTATTGGACTCTGAATTGCTAAATCGCCCTCGACGAATACTTATTCAGTGTTAATTAAAGTACCGTAATCTGTCTTACCCTTGGCAATATTTGTAAATGCTAAGGCATTACGAGTGTCAACAATAGCAATTGTATCAACGCCTGATTCTAACAATGACAGAGCCTCTTCTACTTTTGGGATCATACCCCCCACTATAACCCCCGAATTTATATGTTGCCTTGCCGTAGTTGGATTTAAATGGGCAAAACGACTCGTGGAATCCTCTATATCACGGAAAATACCTCCAATGCCGGTAACAAAAATAAGCAGTTCTGCTGCCATTTTTCGAGCAACCTGCACGGCGCTTGTATCAGCATTAATGTTAAACACATTGCCCTTAGAATTAACCCCTAAAGATGCGATAATCGGCACAACATCAGCTGACAGCAAGCCTAATAGTAATGTTCTGTTTATGGAAGTGACATCACCAACCTCACCGAAATCTACAGGTATTGAACCACCACCAGAAACCAATATTGGTGGCCGTTTTTTAGCCTCAATAAGTCGTCCGGATGCACCGTGACATCCAAACCCATTAATCCCATGGGCTTGCATAAGTGCCACAAAATCGACATTTACTTGACCACATAGCACCTGTTTTACAAAGACTAAATCTTCCTTACTGGTGATACGTCGCCCAGCGATTTTGCGCGGCTCAATGCCGTAGCAAGATTGCACGGCAGATACCTGAGGCCCACCACCGTGTATTACCACTACATGCCACCCTTCATGGAGAAGGCCTAAAATATTTTTTGCTAAACCAGTACGCTGTCCACAATCGAGTAATATGTCCCCACCTACTTTAATCACCGCCAAAGGTTTGGTCTTAGTTTTTTGATGTATTAAATCACTCATGGCCACATCCCTAAACTATCTAAAAGGTAGTTATTCTCATGACCAGTCATCAGATTAAAATTCTGCATAGCTTGACCAGCGCCACCTTTTATTAGATTGTCCAACACACTGGTCACACATAAAGTTTTTGAGCCATTAGTATGTGCTTCGCTGACATCAATGCCTATTTCAATACGAGCAGAATTTTTAATAGCCGCAACCTCTGGTGCCATACCTTTGGGCAATATTGATATAAGCGGAAATTCTTTGTAAAACGCATGGTATATTTCACGCAACTCATGCTCCTCAAGCTCCTTAGGAACATCAAACTGCGCTATGGACATCATTCCCCGGGACAAAGGCGCCGATACCGGTACAAAATCAAATTGGATGTCAGTGGCACCTGCGGCAGCTAAAGTTTGCAAAACTTCTGGAGTGTGTTGGTGATTAAATACTTTATAGGCTTTTAAATTATTGGTACGAATAGCGTGGTGATTACCCACCTGTGGATGGACTCCTGAGCCACTGGAACCCGTTAGTGCAACAACGTTAATTGCCGTTTGACGTAGGTGATTCGCACTGGCTAATGGCAATAAAGCGGTGGCAATGCAAGTTGCAAAACAACCCGGATTGGCCACATGTTTGGCGGTTTTAATTTGTTCTGCAAATAATTCTGGCATGCCATAAACAAAGGTACCTAGTCTTTCTGGACAAGGATGCTGATCTGCATAATAACGCGTATAGTCGCTAAGTCGATGTAGCCGAAAATCTCCAGATAAATCGATAATTCGGACATCCAAAGCAAATAATTCCATGGCAACGCGAGCAGTAATCACATGTGGCATGGCTAAAAATACTATGTCCGCTCCAGTAGCACATTCGGTGGGTGGGATATCCTCAAGAACAATATCACTAAGTCCCCAAAAAGAGCGATTAACCTGACCAATATTTTTACCAATGTGATCCTTACTAGAAACACGCAGTATTTCAACATCTTCACGGGCGATTAGATTCCGTAGTAATTCAGCAGCAAGGTAGCCGGAGCCACCAATGATAGAGACTTTGGTTTTTTTCATAGAATACTCGCTTTTATATTATCTTCAGACTGGACAATTACCAGTGCTCGCTGGCCAATAGCAACATTTTCATTAGGAAATAAAATACGTTCGCCATTAGCTGAAACAACATATTGATAATTGTGATCTATTGCTAAAATGTCGCCCTTTTGAAACTCAGTAAAATTGACAGTGTCCTCAGAAAAGCATAGCCGAAAGGATTCTGTTTGCTTGGCCACCTCACCAACAACGCTAAATCGCTCTACTATCGAGGGCAGTATGGTTAGATCTCTTGTGTCGCTGATTAATGCTGTCAACCCGCTAATTATCGAAGCGAACTCATCTACATTATTTTCACCAAAGGGCTTTACCTGACCAAGTTCTAAAGTAAAGCTGGTGGCACCGCACACCCTAGCCGTAAACGCTGAATAAGTAGAACTTTTTTGCTGTGTGCTCAATATAGCTTGAATACCCCATTGCCCCAACAATTCATATTGGTATTCTGTGGCTGGCGAAGCGATGCTATTTGGCGAGATAGCAAACTGTTTGTAAACAGAGCCCCTGATAGCTGTGTGTAAGTCATAATGGATTTTTTGTGCTTTTGCTCTCTGGAAAAAAATCTGGCTATGAATCATTAGTCTGTGACACCTAAGACATTCATCACTTGAATTACTATTAGGCATAGAGTCTTGACTGAACAGGCGGTTCATATTTTCATCACATTGCCGACAGTTTTTAGCAATAGCCTTTGGATTGGCTATCACCACCAGTAAATTATGTTTCACTGGTATTTTCCCAGAAAAAATTTCTCGAACTAATTGATCAATAATCTCTATGGGAGCCGTCTCATTACCATGCACACCAACTGACAGCAGAATGGAATTCAGCGCCAAATCGTCCTGAGGATGAAAGTACAGAATACCATTGTCCCAGAGTTCTACTCGAACATTATTGTCGATCGTCATAGCAGGACAACCTTCAATGGTATTATCCTGTAAGGTAAATTCTAGAAAGCTGTGGTCACCAAACAATGATGATTTAAAATCAGCCATAGCATCAGACCTTTTGAAACGAATAAAAACTACCCAACTGCATAATTTGTGTTAATTCATCCAGTGCAGCTCGACTTTCAAACAGTAATGCAGGATCAGCTAAATCAGTACTGCAAAGCTCATCTCGATAATGTTTGTCTACCCAATTATTTAAGGTTAAAAATAACCTATCAGTAAACAAAAATGAGGGATTAACTGCAGCTAACTGCTGCTCATTCATTACCACTCTTAACCGCAAACACGCTGGACCGCCTCCATTACGCATGCTTTGTCGTACATCGACGAATTCTAAATGTTTTATCGGTGTGTCTTGCTCGATAAGATCGAGCAAATAGCTATGCACGCTCTTATTCTCCTGGCTTTCCATAGGTAATATCAGTGTCATGTCTTCTCCACCAGGCAAATTGACTAATTGCGAATTGAACAAGTATGATTTGATCGCATCACTCAAAGACACACGATCTTCAGGCACCTCTATAAAATGAAGGGCAGTGTCGCCGAAGGCCTCGTTGAGTTTTGCAAACAGATTGGCTTTATCGGCAAATGCTTGCTCATGCATAAACAAAACATTTTTGTTGGTTACACTCACGACATCATTGTGGAATCCACCAGCATCTATTACCTCCAAACTTTGTAGAGCCATTACCGTTTTGCTCTCCGCTAAACCGTGCTTGCGGGCGATAGCCATGGACGCCTCTAAAGACTGACGGGCCGGGTAGCGATTAGTCATTGTAGAAGACCCAAAATCTTTTTTCCCATAAACAAATAGCTCTACCCCTTGCTCACCATAGGCATTGCATAGTCGATTATGGTTAGCTGCCCCTTCATCACCTAAATAGATACCTCCCGACAGAGCATCATGATGATGGAAATACTTATCATTGTTGAAAATAGCTTTTAAGATGTCGCCCGTCATACCATGCTCGATGGATCGATGAAACATAGTTTTTAAGTTTGCTGGAGTAAAATGAACCCGGCCATCGGCAGTGTCACTGCCCGGGGATACCGTGGCCGCGTTAGCCGCCCACATAGAAGAGGCTGAGTAGCATCTAGCTAATAAGCCAGGTGCAGATTTATTCACTTTTTCGACAATAGATTGGTCTGTACCGCTAAATCCCATTTTTCGTAGCGTTGGAATATGTGGTCGCTCATGAGGAATTAAAATGCCTTGTTGCAGTCCCAATTGATGTAATCTTTGCATTTTCGCTAAGCCTTCTTTCGCCGCTTGGCGCGGTCGCGACACATGCTCAGCATTATTTGTTGAGGCTAAATTACCCTGTGATAAACCCGCATAATTATGGGTACTGCCAATCAGACCATCAAAGTTCATCTCCACGGTAGCTGACACGTGTTGCCTCCTATTTTTAAGTAAATATAGTAATCAGGTAATTTATTTTGCCCAATGCATTTTGCCCTAGAGTGCTACGTACCTGACGCGCTCACCAACAGACAAACTCAATCCATCTAATGTCTCCAAAGGCAGCTTAATATTGCCCTCAGAGGTTTTTTCAATAACTGAAATGCAGGCTTTAAATGCTCTAATGTCACCCCCACAAACCAAATATTCAGAACTGTCCGGCGCCTCTGCTTGACCGACTATATCCGCCACAGCACTGGATCTAATGGTGGCTATGTGATCTATAAACGTATCAACGCTTGGGGCACCATCAAAAATATCTATCTGTCCACGCCAAAGAAAGCCTTCCTTCTCTAGCATGGCTAAGGCAGCTTTACCCTGATCATTAGGACGACCTATAACTTCCCGCGCAGCTTTGGATAATAAATTGACATAAATAGGCTGTTTGGGCATTAGATCAGCAATAAATTGGTTACCATTAACCGCGCCAAATAAGTCGGCGGCAGCAAAGTCCATATCAAAAAAATGCTGGCCTATGGCGTCCCAAAATGGTGAGCGCCCATTTTCATCAAAATAGCCACGTAAATCTGCCATCACTTGCGAAGGAAACCGCTGTCTAAATTGAGCCATAAACAAGTAACGACTTCGAGCCAGTAATTTTCCGTTACCTTTTTGTCGATAAGCATCATCTAAAAATAGTGTGGCAACCTCAGCAAAACCTTCAAAGTGGTTGGACAAATTAAGGGTTTCAACGCTAACTTTTTTACCTAGAGCTTTACTGCTATGAGTAACCTTGTTTAGCTTATAGGAGTAAAATTGATCATCTTCGCCAAGCTGCGAAATAATACCCGCAGTTCCCACCAATAGGCCGGTAGTAGTATCCTCCATGACCAAAAGATAATTTTCGCGCCCAGGCTCAACAACATCCTTATGGAGACTAGTAGTTGATTTTTCAATTTTTTTAATCAACGCGTCTCTATCTGGAGGTAAGGTTGTCATTCCAGGATAAGCGGCTTTAGCTAAGCGCAGCAGATTATCAAGGTCTTGCTCTTTAATAGGTCTAACAATAATCATAATGATTAACCTTCATGTAACCTTTAGTAGTTGTGCCCAATACAAATTACAGTACTTGGCTAATCACCTTGCGGACGGACGCCTCAAACCGATCAATAATGTTGTCAATATCATTGTTTGTACAGATTAGTGGTGGTGAGAACGCCATTGAATCGAGCGATGGCAAAGGTCTTGCAATCAGACCATTTTCATAACACTGCTGAGCTACTTTGGCCGAAATTTTTGTCTCTTTGTCAAAGAAAGTTCTCTGATTTTTGTCTTTAACCAGCTGCACCGCAGCAATCATACCTACCCCGCGCACCTCAGCAACAAAACTGTCTTTAGCAAACCTTTGCTGAAGCTGCTGATGAAAGTAAGTACCAACTAATGCTGCATTATCTACTAAATGCTCGTTTTCAATGATATCTAAGTTAGCCATGGCAACTGCCGCCCCAATGGGATGCCCAGCATAGGTATAGCCATGCGCAAAATTACCATATTTAGCCGAACCCTCTTTAAGAAGTTGCCATATTTCATCGGATAAAAATGATGCTGAAAATGGAAAGTAGCCACTGGTTAAGGCTTTTGCGGTAGTCATCATATCCGGTTTCAAATCATAATACTGACTGCCAAACCAGGTACCCAAACGGCCATAACCACAAACAACCTCATCGACAATAAATAAAATGTCATAGCGTTTTAGAACCTTTTGAATAGCGTCAAAATAACCCTTTGGTGGCGGAACTACGCCGCCAGCACCTAATACGGGCTCAGCAATAAATGCTGCAACAGTGTCTTTACCTTCTCGTAAAATCATATCCTCGAGCTGTTGGGCCCGTCGTGCTGAAAATGCTTCTTCGGTTTCTCCCACAAGGCCGTGCCGAAAGAAGTCGGGTGACTCGGTATGTAAAATATTACTCACTGGTAGATCAAAGTCCGTATGAAATGAGGGTAATCCAGTGAGGCTTGCAGTAGCCAAAGAGGTTCCATGATAAGCTTGCCATCGAGAAATAATTTTTTTCTTTTGCGGTTGGTTGCGAATATTATTGATATACCAGATTATTTTTATCAGGCTATCATTCCCATCAGAGCCACCGCTACCAAAAAACACTTTAGACAGCCCTGGGGGAACTTTTTCTAATAACCGCTCGGCTAATTCTATTTGTGGTGTGTTAGACATGCCTGAAAACGTATGATAGTAACTCAAATGCAAAGCCGATTTATGCATCGCATCTGCGAGTTCCTCGCGTCCATAGCCTACATTGACACACCATAAACCCGCTACTGCATCAATTAATTTTTTACCTCTATGGTCCTTTAAATAAATTCCCTTTCCGGATTCGATAATTTTAGAACCCGTTCGCGCAAAATCATCGGCATTGGTTGCTGGGTGGAGGATACTACTAGCGTCTATCGCCGGTAAGTTTTTCATAAAGCCTTGCTACCTCATCTCTAATCCATGGATCGATATCAAACATTGTTCAAATTGTAGATAGATGTTTATCTGTATAGTGAAATAGTAAGGACATTATCAGCTAAACGATATAGCAATATTTTGTAATAATTACCCTTATATTTGCCATAATGTCAGCTAAAAATGCCATAATGGTAATTAATTTATGGTAACGCTACCTTTCTTATGAAAAACAACAATCGAACAGTACGTTATGACTCTTTAGACCGTGAACTCATATCACTACTTAGAACTGATGCAAGGGCTTCTATTTCTAAATTAGCTCAAGTTCTTAAAGTATCTCGAGGCACAGTACAAAACCGCTTAGACAGGTTGATAGCCACTGATGCCATTATTGGGTTTACCATACGTGCCAGTGCAAGTGTCGATGACAGTGCCATTCGGGCAGTTATGTTGATTGAGGTCACGGGCAAGTCAACCTCTAAAATTATTGCTAAATTACGCGGACTACCTGAATTACAAAAGGTCCACACCACCAATGGCGCATGGGATCTAGTTGCCGAAATTCAAGCATCTAGTTTAGCTGATTTTGACAATGTACTAAGGGAAGTGCGTTTGATTGATGGTATTGCCAATAGCGAAACTAGCATTTTGTTGAGCACAGTATAATTGCGCCATAAAACTGCACTCTACCTTTACAGAGTCCAGTAAACAGGGAGTTTCAGCAAAATAATCAATAAGTACTGTCTGTAAAGACTGTCTTTAAGGTGTATAAAAAATGGATCGTTTTAAGGAACAGCGGACTTCTTACGTTATCCTCGTATTCATCATAGCTCTGTAAGTAATCTGGATTACCCGGTACTACTATAAGTTGTTTCATGCGATTGTTCGCCGGCGTGTGGATATCACCCATGACCACAATGTCATTTCTAATATGGTCAATAGCAATATAGGTATAACGCTCGAGCGTCTCTGGCCGTTTAATTGCATCTTCATAGGCCAGTTGCAGCTGTTTTTTTACGTCAGCATTGCCATTTCTATAAAGGTTAGAGATTGCCCATGAAAGATGCCAAACAGCGTGATTCCAATCTAGCATAGTAAATGGTGATGTTTTATACAGCATATCAATATTATCAAAGTATAGGGCAGCAATCTTTGTGGCGATGTCAGGGGTAATTACCTGATCTCGAATCCCCCAAATTGGCAATTCAGATGTAGACAGCTTTCTAGCAAACTCTGTCTCAGCAACTTTTAAGGTGGCCTGCCAATCTATGTTATTGATTAAGACCGACTCTTGATCATTGTAACTAACATAGGGCATCGCAGCTTCGCAAACGGGATTACTCGCACCTGGAGATGCAAAACGTCGATCACCATACATCAACGATTCAATTAGAATTGCCGAGCACCATTTTTTTTCTTCAATTTGAAGATTTGACTCGGGTAAATCAGGTGCTAGTTGCCATGATCTAGCACTTGCTGCCACGGTTTTTGGACTGACCTCATAGATGACCTTGTCTATAATCCGACCATCACAAGATAGACTAAGTTCCCCAAATTCAACTATATTAAAAACCTCGGATGGATAAGTTATAATGGCGTCTCGAAGTACATTGTGCGCTGCATATTGGGCAGTTTCTGTACTAGGAATAACCAAAAAACCTTGAGATTCAATAATCAGATTATCAGTAATCTGGAATATTTGCTGATCCTGATTACTTATTTTACAGCCAATAAGATTGACCGGGGCAGAGGCAATATTAGAAAGCTCTAACCACTGGATTGGTTCAACGTGCTGGATTGCACTAAGTGGCATTAGCTCATTAAACACAACACCACCTTCTCCAGGTGCCTGAACGGTTCGATCGCAACCGCTGATTAACAGCGCGAGGCTGATAAATAAAATCATAGACACTTTTTTAATAATCATTTCGTTATCTCCACAGGAGATGGAAAGATCCAACGGCCATCTAGTAGCTCAGCTCTAGGCCTATACATTCTAACGACATAATTCCAGCCCTCAGTAATGGGCATATAGTTAATACTCAGAGGGTCTCCTCCGAAGTGTAGTGTAATTGATCCATCATGGTTTTTTGTGGCAGTTTTATCACTATAGCTATAAATATTGTGTTTATTTTTCTCAAAATAGCCATCTTTATTATACATCGCTAGAGACCAAAATCCGTCTACGGGAACACCTTTGACCGTCAGCGCATAAGCCTTGCCAGCAGTGAGCTTAGGCGCAACAGTCAGTAAATAAGACTCCGATTCAGGCAAGGTTCCAAACCCGTAGGCAGACAACAAAAGCTGTTTGATCGGATTGACTTGCGCTTTAGTACCAGCGGCCTTTGCGTTGTCATGAATTCCTTGACTCAACAATAACAAAAGCTCTGTAGTGGCCGCCATACTAACGGCGTCGTAGTTTGGATGGGTATATAACCGCTGTGATGCACTAACAATGGTCAACTTATCCTGTAGCGCATGTGCCGTTGCTAAATCATCTGGCATTGAGTCCGATACCAAGGTTCGCACTAAAAGCAATACATAAGGTGTGTCAAACTTTTTTACAGTGAGATCATGCTTACCAACATCATGAAAAATCTTGTTGGTAAAACCATGTTCATTAATCACCTGCACAGACATATAGCGACCATGGGTATCTGGAATCGTTAGGCTAGCACCCTCACTAATATCAACGATGGCAACACTGTATAAGGTATCTCGGTTGAGCCGCTTGCTGCTGCGCTGGTCAATACCAACAATCCTTCGTCCATGACTAAAGGTGTTAACTTTTCCATCTGCCCTAGCCATATACTTATCAAACTGAATAGCGGTTTTCGCTTGAACATAATTCAGAGCAGTGACTTCTATGGGAGGCTCCCCTGCGCAGAGACTACCGCTGGTGAAACCCACAAGAATACTCACCCAGAATCCTAATAATTTTGCACGTACCTTTAATATTGTCAATTTCTACCCTCTTGCCGCGTACATCGTTTTTCGTTTTTCGTTTTTCGTTTTTCGTTTTTCGTTTTTCGTTTTTCGTTTTTCAGACCTTAGCCATATTTGGCGGCTTATAAATATATAAGTGCTAAAAAAAAGAAATATTTAGGTTATAAAGTAGGAGAAAACTGGTGTTCTTGTACATATCAAAAGTATACATATAAGTCACCGTTAACGCCTAATTTTACGTCACTCACCCATCATCGATAACGAAAAAGTGGTCCAAATATTTGTCAGTATTAACTTTGATGAACAGGCCAATGGCAAGATTTTACCCACATTAATGAATCTATCTGATGTTGCTAAGGTGTTAAATCAGCCAGATCAGAGGGGCAATAATAAGGCCGTAAAAATATTGGTGGATAAAATTATCTGAGCTATGGGGTTACTGAAAATCAAGCAAAAGCCTTGGTAAAAATGTCATCTGGGGCCTCCATCGCTGTAGCAGAGCATGTTAGTCGGTATGGTTGTTATAGACAAAAACAATTAATAACGCGGTACAATTTGTGCTTGGTGCAATGGCAGTATTTAAACAATAAGGCTAGAGTAATTTATAGGCACAAGCTAAATCACCTAAAAACCATTTAAACCATTTGAACCATTTGAACCATTTGAACCATTTGAACCATTTGAACCATTTGAACCATTTGAACCATTTGAACCATTTGAACCATTTGAACCATTTGAACCATTTAAACCATTTAAACCAATCATGCTACTAAAAATAATAAAAAAGCCCCTGTAAAAACAAGGGCTTTTTATCTATAGATAGCGTTTCGTCTATTAAGTACCGCCATGAATCTCAATGCTACAGATTAATTAGAACTCTGTAGAAACCGTCAAACCAAACATTCGAGGTTCGTTAGGGAATATATTGAACGTACCTGCCTGAACAACACCTGGGAACGCACCAGTAAAATATTCATCGCCATTGAGATTACGCGCCCAAAGTCTCATATTGACACCATTGGGAAACTCAACACCAGCACTTGCACCTGCAGTTCCAACTTCGCGAGTAAGAGCTTCTGGAACGTTAGTAGCCGTTCGAGTCTTACTCTCGTGAATATAATCAGCTCGCACATAACCTTCAATACCGCCATCCATTGCAAACTGATAGGTAACGGAGCCTGTGAAGTTTCTTTCAGAAATGCCCGATGGTTTCTCACCAGACAGATCAACAACGACTCCATTTGGACCAGATGCACCAACATATTCATCATATATTGGATCCATGATGGTTCCCGCTAAATTGAAGATCAATGCATCAGTTGCCGCATAAGTTACATCAAACTCAATCCCTTTTGATGAAACTTCACCGGCATTCGAAAGAACAAAACCTGTACCGTTAAACGCATTAGCCTGAAAGTCTTCAATAGACTGGTCAAAAATCGCAACATTATAGGTGCCGCGCTCAAACCTACCTTTCATGCCTACTTCTAATACCATGGCTTTCTCAGGCTCTGCATAGCGAGTGCCGAAGGTCTGATTGATTTGTAACAAACCCGCCTCACCAAGCGCTTGCTGATCAACTGCAAATGGGCGAGCATCACCGCCAAGATTCCATGAGGTTCCTTTGAAGCCCGTCGCTGCGGTAACATAAACATTGAGCGCATCATTTACTTCATAAGCTAATCGGGCAGTCCATGTCGTTTTACTGTCATCTGATTTACCATCCTCTACAACATTAGGGAAATCCAAAAATAAGGGTCTAAACTGCAAGCCTTGAAGGCTTGGAATAAATGGCGCTAGAGGTGTACCAGTCAAAGTCGCGGTTAAATCGGTATTGGAATATGTGTCATTGTTAAACGTGTTGTAGGCTGCAACATCTTTCTTATCATTCGTATAGTTAAGGCCGAAGGTTGCGACTAAAGCATCAGAAAGACTATAGTCTACCGAAGCAAACACTGAGTAGGCCTGGTTGTCTTGATCAAAACCCATTCCAGTTAATATATCTGTCGAGAGCACCGAACCCGGCGCAAGACCTGAGTAAAATTCGGCCCCAGCAATAGCTGCCGGCCCACCAAACAGCGCGTCGGCGTATATTCTTATATCATCACCAAAGTCAGTGTAACCGGTCTGTTCAATGGTCTCATCAAAATAATAACCACCTACCATCCAACTAAGAGCGCCCTCACCATTAGAGGTAGCGCGAAGCTCTTGGGTAAAAGTATCAATCTTAGTCGCACCACCGGTTTTAACGATATCCAAGCTAGTGAAATCCACATCACCACCACTTGAGCCTTCAGATGTTCGCTTAGCAGTTATAGATGTCACAGAAAAACCATCATAGTCAATGTCGACTTGAGCGGAGATGCCACCATCTTTAATTTTATTAAACGGATCAGTTGACACAGCTGACTCATAGGCAAAGGGCTCATCAGGACTGAGTACTGTGCCTCCTAGGGCTTGAATAGCAAATGCGGTAGGCCCATTGATGATATTACTTACCGCACAACAGACTTCATTTAACTCACTCTGATCAGCAATTATTCTCACACTAGTATCATCGTTAACCTCCCAGAGCGCTTGGCCGCGCAAATTCCAACGATCCCGATTTCCCAGAGCTTTTCCGTCATCTAACCTTTCAGTATACCCATCGCGCATGTTATGGCCTGCAGAAAAACTAATTGCCAGCTTATCGGTGAGTCCTGTAGAGATATACCCTTTAAATTTTCGCTGGTTATAATTACCTAATTCAGCTTCAACACTGCGCACAGTTTCAAAGCTTGGTGCGGCGGTAACAATACTTAAAACACCTGCAGATGCGTTTTTTCCAAATAAGGTACTCTGAGGACCTCGAAGTACCTCTATCCGCTCTAATCTAGGTAAATCACCAATTTGAGAACCTGCGCGCGATCTATAAACACCGTCAATAAATACGCCGACTGAAGGTTCAATACCGGTGTTATTACTACCGTTACCAAAACCACGAATATTTAAATTTTGCCCAGCCGATGTCTGGACTGTGGTAACGCGTAAAGACGGGAGGAGGATCTGCAGATCACTAATACCTGAAACACTCGCCCTAGTAATTTCTTGCTTACCAACCACTGACACTGCAATGGGTGTTTCTTGTAACGTTTGTTCACGCTTAGACGCGGTGACAATAATTTCATCAATTGACGTATTGGCCAAAACACTACTGGATACAACTGGCACAACTGCAATCGCAGAAAAAAGTAGCGCCCTTATAAGTGTGGCTTTTTGATCACCTATGATTCCCCGATTAGATAGTTTGTTGCCCATTTTTATCTTCCTCATTTATAATATTTTTGTCGGATTTAACGTCGGTGTTGGCGGATAAACTGTTAAATTTTAATGTAACAAACAGCTTTTAAGATAACGTCTTGATCTTATAACGTCAAGATTTACGCCTCTAAAGATGGAGTCTTGACCAAACAAAAAACTTAACCGCTATTTTAAATAGAAGTGATTAAAAACAAAGTCCGTTCAATATGCTGCGCCAAATTAGCAATATAAAAACAATTTAGAGTGAAATTTCACAGATAAAAAGCACTAAAGGCAAAGCTCTAATACAAGCATCAATTGTGCAGTACTTTCTATCGACTATTTGTTAAATAAAAGCTATGAAAAATCATATAGCCACCTCATGATAATCTACCTGCAACTGCCACACTGAGAATACCAAAA
>Ga0257120_1000658_pt1 | contig 24729 bp, 31 predicted proteins | sample SI106_10metaG_FD_190153 | JGI IMG/M metagenome (GOLD analysis project Ga0257120, IMG submission 190153) | Marine microbial communities from Saanich Inlet, British Columbia, Canada - SI106_10 | ecosystem: Environmental > Aquatic > Marine > Inlet | place: Canada: British Columbia | collected... | reverse complement strand
ATATATAGAATAATTAGGATATATGCGTAATATTTCGTATATTGTAGTATAAGAATATGGGTAGGAAAGGTATACAGGTTGATGAAGAAGTGTTTAATGCTGTCAAGCTAATGTATCCAGGTATGTCATGGACTAATATACTTAAGTTATTATTAGAGCCTAAAGGCCTGCCTAAAGATAAGCCTAAAGACTATATTGCCAGTACGGATGATAGCCTATATGCCTCTAAAGATGATCTAAAGGCTCTGAAGGATAAGTTCTCTATGGTGTTGACTCAATTGATTGATAAGAATAAGTTACAAAGATAACTATGGTATTAGTTGCTAGTTACATTTATATTTCGTATCTTTAAGTATAAGATAAAGAGATAAGGTTATGAGCAATTTAGATTATTTAAAGAGTAAGGTAGGTACAATCTTCAGTGACAACTTCAGTACCACAGGAGCTAGTCTATTGATTAGAATAGAAGAGGATAGGAATAAGGCCTGGTACCAAGAGTGTTATAGTGAGCATGCTAATGTATCTGGTAGGAGAGTAGATGGGAGTAAGAGAACAGATAAGCTATACCATCCACAGCCTGGTCTGAATACAATGTCTATTGCTCAGTTAGAGAGATGTATAATAGGAGTAATATAATATAGAGCTATGATAGACAATATAAAGACAGCTGGGCTATTGATAGCCATCCTTACTGCAGGTGTACTGGCCATACATGGCTTGATCTGGGTAGGTGTTAGATCGTTAGGGTTTATGTTCAACCATCCACTAGAGGCATTGGTTGTTTCTCTTCTAGGTACCATCCTCCTATTTGTCCTCCCCTCCCGGAATAAAGTTGGGCAATAGGTGGGCAGTTTGCTATCAAGTTGAAGGCATGGTGCTATAACACTGACAGTATAGTTCCCTAACGGGTTGGTAGTCTGGGTGCGCGGACCATACTAGTCTGCATAAATCTGATAGAATTTAGCACTATAGGTAATATATATTTATATATTGTTATAAAGAGTGTTGTTTATACATGTAGATATCGTCTATTAGATAATCTATCTTCTGTATTGCCTGTGGTAAGTTTACATTAGATGTCTCTTCTCGTATCTCTTTTAACCTCTTTATTATCTCTATACCACTCATTTACTTTCCATTATATACTCTAAATGTGCATGCACTTCTTCCATTTACTAATGGCATTCCATGTACATCATACGTAATAGACGTTACTTTTACCTTCTTATTCTTAAATCTACCAGTAAGAATGTAATCTCCTGTCTTAATACCTTGTAATATGACTGTTTTTTCAATCTTGTTCATAGTAGCTGGGTTTACTCTAGACCTTTTTGCATTAAATCTATGGCAAATCTTAAAAATTTTTTGGCAAAAATCGCGCTATTAAAACAGATTAAATATTAACGTCCAGATTAGTACTGTAATTGCTAAAATTGCACCGTACGTAAAGACATTATACCAGTTTACTGCTCTTTTTACCTTTGTGATCAACCGCTTAATCATTTTTAGTAACTAAATTAAAAGAAATTTCATACAATTCTACTGTAGACTTACCTTTATAAGCTTCTTGTTCTTTTAACTCACGAACTTTATCATAAACTTCTTCCTGTTTACCCAGGTCGAAGGCTGCATATATAATATCTTCAATAGTTTGCATAATTTACCTCTTTATCTTAATACAATGTACGAATAAAATATTAAAGAAACAACTTTCTACCTGTTTTTTTTTAAATTTACTTTTTTACTCTTTTTCTATAATACAATATATGAACTATTTATATGAAATGCAACATTTAGATAAAAATTCGTTATTTTCAATCTTCGAAGCAGGAGATGAAGCGGTGTATGAAGAGCATAACGTAACTCATGTACTAGATAACCCGTATGTTTTAATGGGAATGGTGCTTCGCGGCTTGGCGAATTGGGAATTACTAAGCATTATGTACACCAGAACTTATAAAGAACAGTTTTTATCTCAAGAACCCCGAATAAAGCGCCTTTATTTCAATAAACTTTGTGGATATTTAGAGAGAATAGGGGATAGAGACTTTGATACAATATATGATATAGGGGATACCTATGAGTCCGGAGCTACTATAGATGGATTATATACACTTCTTAAGTATTTTACAGATACCGAGCAGTATGAAAAATGTGTAGTGGTTAATAAATACTATGATTTAATGTCGAGTACCATAATAAAACGGGAATTATCGTTAAATATATAGGGAAATAGTTGCTAGTTACAAAGATTTTTCTTATCTTTAAGTATAAGATAAAAAGATAAAGGTTATGGCAAATTCAAACACATTTTCAATTACTACTCAAGTTCAATTCGATGAAACTCTAATGTGGGTTTCGGATCTATACAAAGATGTATATGGATTTAGACCTAGAGGGTACAACTTCCACAATTGGTCTTTCCAGGAATTAACTGATTTCGTTAACGATCTATCTGAAGAGAATAGTAGACAGATAGAGGAGGAGAAAGCTTTCGAGCAGAAAGCCCTTAAAGACGTTATGTCTGTAGGAGCTCCTGATAAAAAAACTGCTGCTAGGTGGCTAGATCAAGCGGATGCATTCTATATGTACGGTGATGATGACTTCTATGCTGATGATATTGAAAAATATGGTTGGGTATCTAGGCAATTCGAGCTTTGCTAGGATAGAGATAACCCCCTATTTAGTTGCTAGTTACAATTATTTTTCTTATATTTAAGTATATTAATTAAAACAAATAAAGGTTATGGTATTAAGTGAAAAAAAAGTTGGTGATGAGTTTTATATGGATGGGTTAAGTTACCCAGATAATAATCCTGTAAAGACTGTATGTACTCTTATAGAGTATAGAGGTATGAATAAATACGTTGTTGATACGGAGGACTGTTTAGTTCTTTGTGATGGCGACAGTAAAGTATATAATAAACAATAAAGGTTATGATAGATTTAAATAAAGAAATGGCTTGGGTTACTTTCCTTCATGATGGATGGGAGACAAAATGGCATGCTGTAACAGATGCTATGGGTAACCAATTAGAGTTTGACAGTGAAGAGACTATGAATATTTGTAGAGCTCATTTTGGCAATGTTAGTTTCGGTATAGCACAAACTAGTCAAATGATTATTAATAACTCGGTAAGAGATAATATGTAGCATATGGGTATAATAAGAATAGAAGAAGAACAGGCTAAAGGATTAATCAAAGCCGATCACTCTAATGATTACTCAGACGCGCAGTTTTTTACTTTAACACCTACTAGTGACGGATGGGAATCAGTGACTTACTATACAGACAGGAAGCGGGCATATGATATACCGACTACTGTACCAAATGCACAATGGGTATATATACTGTCTAACACCGTGATGCCTAATATTGTTAAGATAGGTTACACTAACAATGAGCCACAAGAGAGAGTTAAGGAGATCAATAGAGCAACGGGTGTACCATCCGACTTTGTCGTAGAATATGCCTTACCTTGTGTGAATGGATACGAAGTAGAGCAGTTAGTACATGAGTACTTGGAGGACGAAGGATTACGCGTTAATGCACGAAAGGAGTTCTTTAATCTATCTATCGAAGATGCAATCGTAGTAATCGAGAGAATTGGTAAACCTTATAAAATACAAGAAGATGAAATCAATAACTAAATCGCGGTGCAACTTGCGCGCGTTTCGCGCGGCGGCTTCGCTAATTTTACTTGCCCTCGCTTCTTGCACCACCGAGCCCTTATTCCCTCTATGTGATGATGGTGATTGTAATGCTGTTATATATAGTAATTTTACTAAAGATGTAAATGGATACTATCATGCTGAGTTGGATTGGACTTTAGAGTATTTTCCTTATTTTACTTTAGATATAGAAGCAGATAGAACATCTAGAGAATATTGGTATAATGATCAACCTGCTGTTTCTGCTAGATTTGATACTGATACGTATTTTATACTGGGGGATAGCGTGGCTTTCACAATTCCTTTATATCAGCCGTACGGTGGTTTAGAGACATACGGTGGTTTCCCTATAGCAGTTAGAGATACTATTGTTTATTTGAATCAATTTGAAGGGACAATAGTGCCTGTTGTACAGAATAATACAAGAGTATATTTCTCAGATGATGAAGAAGGTAACTTTAGTACAAAAAGAACTGTTGGACCATTCCCTCCTACGTTAATTGGCGATACTATTTCAGTATATATGAAAATATATTGGGATGGCGGCAGTGAATTTGAAGTAAAAGATCACTATATTGAAAAATTTATTATAGAATAGTTGCTCGTTCGCGATTTATTTAATATCTTCTATATATGTTATATAATATAATTATAAAGATTTATTAAGTAATATATGTTTAATCATATAATATTATAAGTAATTAAGTAATAATAATTTAAATAAGTATTAATTAATAATTAAAACGGTTATCTATGTTAAATGCAGAACAAATTGAGAAAAATTGGGCTAAACACCTAAAGATTGTGGATCATTACCTAACAGGTGATAGAAAAAACAAAGTTAACCTTATGTTAGAGCATATGGCAGGCACTATGGTAATGGCACCTGCTAGTGGAAAATCTTGGCATCATAATGCTTTTCCCGGTGGATATATAGATCATGTTAATAGAGTAGTAGAATATTCTGTTAAACAGATGAAATTATATAGAGAAATGGGAGGTAATATTGATTTTACCGAAGAAGAGCTAGTTTTTTCTGCTTTATTTCATGACTTGGGGAAAATGGGAGATGGAGATAAAGAAAATTACCTACCTCAAACTGATAAATGGAGACAGGATAAGTTATCTGAGATGTATTCTTATAATCCGGATCTTGATTTTATGCTCATACCAGACCGTTCACTATATATTCTCCAGAAATTCGGGGTTCAATGTAACCAAAAAGAGTTTATAGCTATCAGAATACACGACGGTGTGTTTGATAAATCAAATGAAGCTTATTTTTTCAGTCATCAAGAGAGTTCTAGACAGAAATCATCACTAGTTTCAGTACTACACTCAGGAGACTTCTTAGCTTCTAAAGTAGAATACGATTTATGGAAAGCTAACGGAGGTTCATCTAAACCTAAACAGCAAAAAGTTAAAAGCTCAACAGGTCGACCGGTAGCAGCATCAGAAGGACTAACTAACTTACTAAAAAACATATAGAAAAAATGGGGACTTACATAATAATTTCAATTTTAGTTGGTTTTATAATATTTTTAGCTTATATTGTCTATAACCTACTATTAAAAGTAGAGAAATATGAAGACGCTACCTTAAGACAGACCAGTTATCTTCAAAGAATTTCAGATACTATCGGAGATTCGAAAAAGCACTTACAGAGTTTAGATGAAAAGGGAACTTTTCAAGGAGATGATGAAGTCGGTTATTTTTTTAACTCAATGAAGATAATACAGGAAGAGCTAAACACATATATGCTCCCAGAAAATTATGCCAAGAAAGAAAAGCAAAGCTAACTACTTTACTCATGAAACAGAAGAATATATCGTAAGGTATAATTGTTCTGATAACAACGAGTATAGAAACAAAATATTCACTGATCACATTTATCTACCTTTTTATAAGCTAGCAGAGAATATTATACACACCTTTAAGTTCTACTACACAGATGTAGAGCAAATAGAAGATCTCAAACACGAGATAGTCGCAGTTCTCATGGAAGAGAAGATCGATAAATTTGACCCCACTAATGGAGCTAAAGCTTACTCCTACTTCGGAACAATAGTCAAAAGGTGGTTAATTAACTACAATAACAAAAACTATAAAAGATTAAAGCAGCACGGATCTTTCTCTGATATAGAAGAATCTTTTGAAGAGAATATAGATATAGAATCCCCTTCTGCTAAAACCCTTAGTTTTTACTTAGATGAATGGATTCAAGATTCTTACGACAATCTTTATGATATGTTTGAAAAAGATCAGGATCTAAAGATAGCTGATGCAGTCCTTACGGTTTTTAAAACAAGGAATGATCTAGAGATATTTAAGAAAAAAGCACTCTACATCTATATAAGAGAAATAACCGATTGTGAGACTCCAGCCCTTACACGAGTAATTAATCACTTGAAGCAAGACTGGTATAGAAAGTACCAAAATAAATATGATCAAGGTTTACTTTCCAATAATCCTTTGTAAGTCTATTTATAATAAAAGAAGTAATGAGTTTAGATAAAGAAATATTTAAAGGTAAAACTCTATCCGATCTTTTTGGGGAAATATATGACAACTCTAAAGAAACAAAAGGACAGGTTCAAGGACTTATCCGCGAGTTAAAACCCCTCATAGAGAACATTGGCGACGCAACTCTGATTGTACCTATGATAAAAGAATATATGGAGATAGGAGTTAAGAACGACGATGCTTTAATCAAGTTAGCGACGATTATTCAACGTATAGAATCTGCACAAGCTAAAGGCGAAAGCGGTGAGTTTGATTTCGGAGACTTACAAGACCTATTAGAAGAACAAGAGCAGATAGAAAAAGATTTAGAAGCAAGTAAAGACTCTACCGAGTCTACAGAAGATGGCAAATTATAATTTTGGTAGTGTAAACATTGACGGAGGAAAGTCGAGTGTATCAACTCATCTATTCCCTGTTCGAGTTATGGATGTAATTCTAAACTCAGACCACGAGGAATATGATAGATTTGGAAAAGCATTATCCATCGGAGTAATTAAGTATATAGATGTTAGCACTCCTCTTACAGAGGAAATAGAAGACTTAGACATTACTGACCTACCTGGAGCTTATCCATTAAATGCTAATATTAGACAACTACCTCTAAAAAACGAAATAGTACTTTTAACATCAGCACCCTCTGTAGATTCATCTAATAATAGAACCGTAAGTGAACAGACATACTACACCTCAATAGCAGCAGTATGGAACCATCCTACACATAATGCTTCAGTAAATCAACACTACGAAGACAAAACTACCGGAGATTTTCCCGATAAATCTGACACAGTAGCACCTCTTCAACCTTTTAGTGGAGATGTTATACTTGAAGGAAGACTTGGACAATCCTTGAGACTCTCAGGAGCATCTAATATAGATAACATATATACAGACTCCGACAATAACGGGAAGCCATTCACTATATTAAGGAACGGACAAAAACCAGGAGGAGATGGCCAAAAGCATACAGTAGAGGATGTAAATAAAGATGATTCATCTATATATTTAACATCAGACCACCTAGTACCCTTAGAGGAAGTAAGAAGCAAATACCTTAGCTACTTTGCAGGGAAAGAACCTACAGTAGCAAATCAATACAAAGGAAAGCAAATTATACTTAACTCTGGACGTTTATTCTTTAATGCAAAAGATGAAGGAATATACTTTGCAGCACAGAGAGATTTTGGTATTTCTGCAGAATCGGTTCATATAGACGGAGTTTCAACTATATCTATTGATGCTAAAAAGATACACTTAGGCACTAAAGCCCTAGAACTAGAAGTAGAACCTGTTATAAAAGGAGATCAATTAGAAATGTTGTTATTCACTCTTTTGAATGAATTGAAACAAGTTGCGAAAGCAATGAAGAAAGCTAAAACAGTAAAAGGAGATGCTGTACCTAGCTTAATACAGGAAGGATTTGTATTAGAAAAAATTGTAAAAAACTTATCTAAAAGAATAAACCCAGGAGGACCTTCGGAATTAAAATCTAAAAAAGTATACACTGAATAATGCCACACGGACTATTAAAAGACTTTAAAAGTAAACTACCTGAAGTTGTAGCAATCGCTATCGGTATGTTAAAAGCTATGGTATATGCGTACTTAGAACAAGAAGTATACAAATTAATCGAAAGATTAAAAAGAGAGTGTCCACCACCGGCAGTTTTAATAGCCCTAACAAAGAAAGTAGATACTTTAAATACCTTAATATCTAAGACAGAAAAAAAAATAGATCAATACGGCAAATTCCCTAAAATGCTAGTACCTGCAATTGTAGCAGGAAAAGTAATAGTAGAGATCTTATCACATATGGCTATACCTTCTACAATTGGAACACCACCCGGTCCTCAAGGAGGGGTTATTGTATCCGTACCAACAGGTAAAATACAATCAGCATCTAATAAACTAGTATGGGTACGTAAGATGGTTGAGACATTAGAAGATGATGTAATAGCTATTAATAGTATGGTTCAAGATGCTAAAGGAGTATTCAATCCCCTTAAGGTTCTACTAGGTAGAATAGATGGACTTTTAGCTCGATGTGCAGAAAATCCAAATATGACAGCAGAAGAGCGTAATGCCTTAGTTGATGGAATTCAAGGAGGAAATAACAGCACTAACGCTACAGGTAAGGGTAATAGGACAGACTTTAATAAAGACGGAGGAGTGCCCTACACATCTAAAGGAGGGTATGTATACACTCTTTCAGTAATACAGGAAATAAACACACAAACAATAATACCGAGAAGACGCGCTATAGCTAAAGATTTCAGAGGGGTAACCGTTTTACAAGGGCCACTATCCTTCGCAAGTTCAGAAGAAGTACTGATGGACGAAATAAAATTTAGAATAGACAATCAACTTCCATAACTTAACTATTTATATATATGAAACTAGATCAACTAAGAAAGGTAATACGGGAAGAAGTACGCTCTGCTATTAAAGAGGAACTTCAAGAAGTATTGACAGAAGCTGTGAAAGTAGCAAGTACCCCAACTAAGCAGACTCTTAACCAGTACACTAAAGCACCAACACCCATTAAAGAGGTTCCAAGAACAGGTAAGAGACAAGGTACATTAGAAGAAATGCTAAACCAGACTAGAGCAGAAATGACTAATGAAGACTATAAGACTGTAATTAGCGGCACCTCTGATATGGTGACTAAACCAAACTTTGCTTCTTCTATGGCCAGCCAGATGGGAATGAGTGGTCCACAACCAGGACTAGATTTAAGCTCTTTAGACTTTATAAAAAAAGCTAAACAGATATTTGATAAAGCAGAAAGTAAAGGTAAAACTAAACTATAATGGCATACAACGTAGAACAAATAGAACCGATAGATTTCTTACCAGACGTAGCCGTAGGTGTTAACCTACCCTTCACAGGAAATGCTGTTTTTAACTCTACGTATTTAACCAAGGATGCTATTAAAGCAAATCTAATAAACTACTTTTTGACTAATAAAGGAGAAAGGTATATGAACCCACAGTTTGGGTCTAATATTAGAAAGTTATTGTTTGATAATATAGACCAAGAAAAGTTAGAAGAAATTAAATCAATAGTAAAGCGAGATATACGTAAGTTCTTTCCAAGAGTTAACCCTCTTCTAACACAGGTTACATCTGATCCCGATAACCATATAGTTAGTCTACTAGTTAGGTATTCAATTGTAGATACTAATATAGAAGACGAACTTTTAATAAATATTGAAATATAATGGCAGAAGATAGAGATTTAAAATATACTAACAAATCCTTTTCAGACTTTAGGAGCCAACTAGTAGAATACACGAAAAACTACTTTCCAGATACCTACAATGACTTTTCACCAGCATCTCCCGGTATGATGTTTATAGAAATGGCATCCTATGTAGGAGATGTTCTGTCATACTACCAAGACAACCAACTACAAGAAACATATTTAACTTACGCTAAAGATCCAAAAAACCTTTACTCCCTTGCTTATATGATGGGGTATAAACCAAAGACAACAGGAGCATCTGAAGCTACTGTTCAAATAAGTCAAGTCATAGATGCTGGAGCTAATTACCAACCAAACTGGGATCAAGCCGCTATCTTACCAGCAAATACTACATTTAACGCTAGCACAAACAGCGGTATAGACTTTATGGTCGATAGGAAAGTAGACCTATCTTTCTCTAGCTCATACGACCCTACAGAGGTAATAGTATATAACCTAGCAGGAGGAAATCCAAGTGAATACTTAATTAGAAAAGATGTTAAAGTAATATCTGCAACCACAGAAACTATCACCCATACTGTTACCACAGCAGAAAAATTTAAAACAATAACTATACAGGATTCGAACATTATAGGAATACAGAGTATTGTAGATACCACTAACAATAAGACATGGTATGAAGTACCTTTTTTAGGTCAAGACACTATGTTTGTAGATGAATCAAACAGTGGAAACGACCTAACTACCTCTCCGTACCTATTGAAACTTAAAAAAGTACCTAGGAGATTTGTAAGTAGATTCTTATCATCTGGATTTTTACAGGTACAATTCGGTGCAGGAACTAACAGCAGCGATGACTCAGAAATACTTCCAGACCCATCTAATGTAGGAGCAGGTTTAAATGAAGGAATAGAAAGAAGAGACTACGCTTATGACCCTTCGAACTTTACATACAGTAAATCCTACGGTATAGCTCCAAGTAACGCTACTCTTGAAATCACCTACCTTAAAGGAGGTGGAATTAAATCTAACGTTGCTGCAAACACTATTAACGCAGTAGACGGAGGTACTACGATAACATCAGTTGGAGGATCAGACACTTCTAAATTAGGGTCTTCATTTTTAACTTTTACTAACCCTAAACCTGCAACAGGAGGTAGGGGAGCAGACACAGTAGATATGTTAAGAGAGAATTCATTGAGAGCATTTAATGAACAATCAAGAACAGTTACACTACAGGATTACACTGTACGAGCCCTATCTCTACCCTCTAAGTACGGAAGCGTAGGTAAAGTTTATGTAACTCAAGATATATTAACTAACTCCAATAGAGCAGTAGGAGTACTGACCGATAATAATCCTCTTGCTTTAGCAATGTACGTTTTATCTTACGATGGACAAGGAAAACTAACTACAGCATCCCCTTCCATAAAACAAAACCTTAAAACATACTTAAGCCAGTTTATGATTATCACAGATGCATTAGACATTAAAGATGCATTTGTAGTTAATATAGGGGTTAATTTTGATATTATAGTTAGACCTAATTACTCTAGCAGAGACGTATTACTAAAGTGCTCTAATAAACTTAAAGAACTTTTTGATATAAAAAAATGGAGTATAAACCAACCTATCAACCTTTCTAAAATATCAAGTGCTTTAGATAGAGTTAAAGGAGTAGAAACAGTACAGAAACTTGAAGTAGTAAATAAAGCCGGAGGGGTGTATGCTCAATATGCATACGACGTCAAAGGTGCAACAAAAAATAACATAGTCTTCCCATCTTATGATCCTAGTATATTCGAAGTGAAATACCCAGATCTTGATATTAAAGGAAGAGTAACAGTAATGTAATATGGCAATATATAAACTATTCCCGGAAAGCGATACATTTCTTTTTACAGAAGATGTATTAGGAAACGCAGGGCTTGATGAAATTATAGAAATAGGAGGCTACCCAATTCAACAACTTGGAATGACCTCTAGAGCTATGGTTAAATTCAACACTTCTGAAATCCAATCAGTCATAGACAATAAAGTTGGAGCACTTCCTTTTACAGCAAGCATTAATATGTATTTAGCATCTGCTTATGAACTTCCTACATCCTATAGTATAGAAGCTTACCCGGTATATGAGTCATATATTAATGGGACAGGTAAATTCGGAGACCTACCAGTAGATACTTCAGGAACAAGCTGGGCGTATAAAGACGGGTATACAGTAAATACCTTTTGGCAGACACCAGATAATGTAGTAAATCTACCAGCAGGAGTTACAAGTTCCTACGCACCAGGTTACGTTGGAGGTGGAAATTGGCTAACAGGTTCAAATGGAATAGATTTAAAAGCAACTCAACAACATACAATGAACTCTGGTCACGACATTAATATAGATGTAACACCAGCAGTCAATCTACACTATAGCAGTTCAATTGAAAATAACGGGTTTATATTAAAACTAACCGACGACTTAGAATTTAACACTACTTCAGCAATAAGATTAAAATATTACGGTGGGGATACTAATACTATTTACCCTCCTAGTCTAGAAATAAAATGGGACGATAGTGTATTTGCTCCAGGTGATTTAGCATCTCTAAACACCTCTCAAGCTGTTATAGATATATCTAATAACAAAGGAAAGTACGTTAATGAAGGAAAGCAAAGATTTAGAATCCACGCAAGACCTCAACACCCGGTACGTACCTTTACCACAGGGTCAGCATATAAAACTAATTACGCTCTACCATCAGCAACCTATTACGGAATCAAAGATGAATTTACTGAAGAAATGGTTACTCCATTTGATAAATCTTTTACAAAGGTTAGCTGCGATGCCAACGGACCATATTTCGATGTATATATGGATGGTTTACAACCTGAAAGATACTATAGAGTTTTAGTTAAAACCACACTAGATGGATCAACCGTAGTAGTAGATTCAGATAATACATTTAAAGTAGTAAGAAATGGCTAGAAGCATTAGAGTACAGAAGACAGTAGTAAATAAAGACGACTTTAATAAAGTTGTAGATACTGCTTTTACCTCTTTTGTAGATCCAGTAGTAACAGAAGACCCGGATACTTTAGAAGAGTTTTTTAGATTATACGAAAAACTCTACTATGAAATACCGATTGATGGAGATGAAAACTCACATAAATATTTAATTACCGAAAGCTCAAAACTAGCAGATATAGATAAAGATTTAACAGAAATACAACCTCTATTGGATGAAATATCTCAACTTAGAGAACAACTTCTACTAGTTAACCAGCAGTTAATGGAGACTGAATTCGAAAACGAAACAAATGCCCAACTATAAGTACAGTACGTTTAAAGTTTCTCAAGAAAAAGAAACAGGTTTAACTGAATTACATGCTTCAGACAAAGAGTTGATTTCTCAATTCAAAGTTAATAGAACATTTAATCCAGCTAAGCACACTGTAGAGCAACATATCTACTCTCTAGATGGTGGACTATTAAGCTCTAATCATAGCTATATAAATCACAGCTTCTCCCAAGATGCAGGTACTGCAAATAGCGGACAAGCTTCAGGTATAGATATTGACCCAATAGAAGACGCTAAACGATTAGGATATGAAACGGGAGGTGTACAGTTTTTATATAACTTTTTAGACGATGTATTTTCAGAATCTACAGTAAAAGCTACCTTATATATAGAAGAGATATCTAACGATAGAACAGAAGTTAGATTACTCTCTACAGATATAGAAGATAAATACCTTTTAAATCGAATTGAGTCTATTAAAGACTCTATTACTTCTTCTTCTTACAAAACTGATTATAGGTTAAACCTTAAAGGAAACAACCTACCGTTAATCACCAATATAGATTCGCAAGAATACAAAGGTGAGAACTCAGTTATAATAAAGCTATACCGTCCACTCCCTCAAGAGGTAGGTATTAAAGCGAGGGTATCAATAGAAGAGCTGGTAAGTGATACAGTCGTATTTGAAGTAGAAACTCAATATATACCGGATGAAATTACCATCCCTGAATTAAGAGGGCCTAACTTTAATATGGAAGAAGCTCTTGAGACAGGAAACCCTACAGAGTACTTTAATGTTAACGAATTATACAACTTTCCATTATCAAGTTCTTTTAGAGAGGTAACTTCTCTATACGAAGAAACAGGAGCAGAAATTAGTATAGACTATAGTGACTACAGTAACTTTATCCAGTTTAGCTCAGTCGAAGAAAGAATTAAAAACTTTAAGTATAAGCTAGACTCTATAGAAACATACCAAAATAATATAGACCTAATAGAGGCTGGAGGAGCACCCGCTAACGGTGTTACAGGAAGTAAAGTGTACTACTCTGACCTTATAAATGGAATAGTAAAACACTTTGACCATTATGATAGGTACCTTTATTTTGAAAGTAGCTCATACAGCTGGCCTAAGACTACATTAACAAAGCCATACATTAACCAAGTAGGTAGTGCTACAGGATCTTTTTGGAATAATAAAGTACTAGAAGCTGTTAAGTTTGACAACTTAAATGAAGCCGGTCTTATAAAATCAGTGCCTACATACTTAGTAGAAGATCCAAGTAACTATAAGTATGAAACTTTTGTTAATATGTTTGGACAGCATTTTGATAACTTATGGATTTATGCTAAAGCAGTTACAGATAAGTACGACAATGACAACAGGTTAAACAGAGGTATATCAAAAGACTTAGTACAAGACGCACTTAGAGGATTCGGTGTAAAGCTATATAGCAGTAATAAAACAACTCAGGACCTCTTTAAAATGTTTGTTGGAGAAACATATTCAACAGGAAGTGAACAAATAAAAACTTTCATATCTGCTTCTGATAATCCAATCTCAGAAGACAATTATAGAAAAGAAATATATAAGAGACTTTACCACAACCTTCCCTTACTCTTAAAAGCAAAAGGAACTGAAAGAGGAGTTAAGGCATTAATTTCAAGTTTTGGTATACCTACTGACGATACCTTAGACCAAATTGCTGACAGCGACCTAACAGGAAGCTTCAATGGACTTTATATAAGAACAATAGGTGGAACTAAAACAGACAGTGATGTATACCTTAGTCCATACTCATCTTCTACTAGCATGGCTCCCCGTATTAGAGTGGATAATACAGGGTCAATTATAGAAGGTAATACTTTATCTTCTGATGTTAGTATTGTAGAGAGAAACAGAAAGTACTCACATGATCAACAGTCTATAGAAATAGGTTTTTCACCTACAGACGATATAGATAAAAAGATATATGACTTCTACACTTCAAGTTTATTTAACATAGACGAATATATAGGAGACCCAGGTTTAGCTTATTCATCCAGCTATGTACCATTATTGGATGAAGCTACTGCTACTTTAGAAAGTATTATTACAAAAGCAAAAGACCTTCAAGACTATACTAGAATACTTAAGTTTTACGACAATGTAGTATTTAAAATGGTTAAAGACTTTATTCCTGCTAGAGCAAACTTAAGTTCAGGTATTATAATTAAACCTCACCTCTTAGAGAGAAATAAAATAATGCAACCACAAGCATTAGGGGAACAGTTATTATTTACCGGCTCAGTAAATATGTACACCGTATCCGGTAGCCACGGTAACTCGTTCTATAAAGCAGATTTAGATACAACTGCTAATTATGACTCTATTTTAGACCAACAGAACAGCAATCCATCAAGCTACAATCATATACATACAGAAATAACAACAGCATACACTGAAAGTATAGTAGTACCAGATGGAGTAGTATCGTATGAATATCACAATCACGAAGAAACAAAATACGACGGAGAATTCTCTGGCAGCTATATCAAATTATCTAATGGGGAACTAAATTTAGACAACCCATATAAGTATGATTCAACTGCACCAGTATTGTATAATTACGGATTTGTAGACGGATCTAACGACTGTACTTTAGAAGCAGGGTTCTTCACACCCAACTTCGGACCTACACCAACACCTCAGCCAACAAATACACCTGATCCAACAGGCCTACCTACTAACACACCAACAGCCACCCCTACTAATACACCTACTCCAACAAGTACACCTGCTCCTACTGCAACAGCTACCCCAGTACCAACATGCCGTGAGTTAATATTATTCGGAGGTGGATCTGAAGATTCAATTAACGCTCAAGGAACATGCTGCGACGGAACTGCATTTAACGAACGAGCTGAAGACTTTGATTATATCACTTTATGTGTTAACGAAGATGATCTATCAAACGGAAGTATCACAATTCAGTCACAAGGTGGTTCATGGTCGTTAGGAGGTAACTGTACAGGCTGTGAGCAGTAATAATATTATAAGAGTTATAAGTGCTCTTAATGTAGAAATTACTAATTATGTAATAGCAGGAAGTAAAGCCTTTCAATTGCATAAGATAGATGAAGACAAAGAATGTAAAGATATAGATATAATAATAGAAGGGAATGAACTACCTAACGGATGGAATCCCCTAGACAGTAAGTTTAACAGAAGAAGAGCATGTAAGAATATAGAAGGGCAGTGGGTAGAATGCTGGCTTCTAGATAAGCTACCAGAGTATAATTTAATAGAAGTAGATGGAATAAGCGTAAAAGTAAAAAGCTTAAGAAGTTTAATGTATTTCTACCTCTCTTTAAATATAGAAAAAACAAATAGAAAGTTCCAGGATAAGATTCAGAAACGTAAAGACTGGGCAGAACAGTATATAAGAAAGTTTCAATAGAGTAGATATTTATAAGTATGGCAATGCAAATACAACAATACAGTAACGCTACCAATGTTCCTCAAAACGGAGTAAGAACAACAGTTTGGCAGTTATCTGGTACACCTGAAGCTGGTCAAGTTATTTCTTGGGGAGTTTATGCGGTTCAATTAACACAAACAGTTGGAGCACAATCCCTCGACACTATAGGGAGTTTGATGGTCTCTGCAACTAACAATAAAACTGTTGCACAATGGAAATCAGGTGACCCAAACGCATACGGTTCCTGGACTCAAGGTAACCCTATCGGATTTAAACCTTACGCATCTTATAGTAGCAGCACCAACAGACTTACAATTACCCTAAATAATGGTAATCAGTTTGGAATGGGCGTATCTGCTGTTCCCAATACTGCTACCCCTACAGCAACACCAGCCCCTACATTAATTCCCTGGACACCAACACCTCAACCTACCTCTACCCCTATTCCTTTATCAACAGAATTAATGTATATATCTGCTTCTAATATAGGAAGCGGAACACAGGGAATAGCGACCATTTGGGCAGATGCTTGCGGCGACGAAGGACAACCAGCAGGAACTCTTCTATACTCTGCAACTGGTAACCCATGGAATAACCAAAATAGTATTCCTGGAGGAATAAGTTCATTTTCTATAAACCAGGTAAATACCGGTATTGGAATAATAGTACCAGCAGGCACTCAAGAAGTATGGATACAAACCACTTCAACTCAATGCCCTTCCTGTCACGGACCATATTATACTGGCTTAAGTACAAACACACCAACGCCTACTCCTATTCCAACCAGCCCGCCAAATCCAACAAATACTCCTCTCCCAACAAATACTCCTTTCCCAACTGTAGCACCGATGGTAAACTATAGAATAGAAGACTGTGTTAACGGGTACTCATACAATGCACCAAAAGGTGTATGGTGTATTAGCGGCACACTACAGTTAGACCCTAACTACACTCCATACGAAATAGGAGATGTAGTACAACTTAAAATGGCTACTAACGCTACAGACTGTAACTTCGGCGCGACATTCTGCGGTACGATTTCATCTACAACATACAACAGTAGTAATGAAAATACAGACGCTATGATTACAAGGTTCGCTCCAACTACTTGTGTTAACTCTAACCACTGTGCTAACTAAAAATAACGATAAGATATGCCACTAGCTCCAGTAAATCCAAATATGATCTCCAACTTCGAGAATAACTCTCCAGGTGATTCATTTATTACTATGTTATATCTACCAGACACTCCTCCAGATACTACATCTACAATATATGCGGTTAATATTAATACTACAGCATGCTTTAACGTAAGTGTGTTCGATTCTGTCGCATCTCTAACAAACCTCACCTTTACCATTAATGGAGAGTTAGTAAACGCTCAAGTAGAATACAAGATTAATAAAGGGAATTACTGGCACTTTAAAATGATTCCATTTCAAGTTAATTCCGTCCTAGGAGAAGAGAACTGTAATTTGACTTTATTTGAACCATCGATTGTTTCTACTACATTTAATAATAGTGATTTTAATGCTATATTATCAAACGCTACATTCTCAAGAACAAGTGATTTTATATTTGATGTAGATAGAATAAGAAACCAATCTGAACCAACCAACCTTGCCGCTATATTAGATGACTCAGCAGACCAAGCACCCGTACAAGACTCCTCTTACAGCTCTATCGGGATTACAAACAGCAGGTATAATGGATCTAAAACTAATATAGATGAGTATGGATTTTCTGCAGCTATTAACGCATCAATGTTTGAAGGAGCTGTTTACGCTCAAGACAAAGCACTACCTTTAATATGTAGTCAATCAGTAGATGATAGACCAACAAAAGATTACTTATTTTCAATTGATTCTAAATATGACCCTCAATTAACTAATGAGTTTATGTATGTGAATAACTCATATACGAGAGCTGATGCATTAGATATACCTCAAACTAGATTTAATTTAGTATACTCAGGTTCAATAGCCGATGACTATATCAGCGGAACATCAAATCCAAGTGATCATTTATTCTTACCTGGAAATAGAATAGAAGAAATATTTGCTGACAAATTCTACGTTATTAGAATGGGAGCAGGAGATTATGAAATTATAAAGTTAGCTAACCCTGTATTTGATGCACCTACTAACAAAACCAGATACGACGTTCAACATACTGCATTTGAAGATATAACAGGAAACGTTGAAGTACTAACACAAACAGTCTCAGCAAGTACCGGCCAGTTAAAATTATACGAAATATTAGGCGACACTATTTATAATATAGACGGTAGTCAAGTATTTAAGATAACAGAAAAACTAATTTACGTTGGAGAGTCGAATTTTATTTACTATATTGATGACAAAGGTCAAGTAATAGCAGAACTAACTGACTGCTCTATATAAGAAAATATTAAAACATTATATTTATAATTAAAGATTAACACATGGGATATTTAAATAACGCCGTAGTCACCGTTGACGCGATCTTAACTAAGAAAGGTAGAGAGCTCTTGGCAAGAGGAGACGGCTCTTTCAAAATTACACAATTCGCTCTTTCGGATGATGAGATAGACTATACTCTCTATAACCCATCCCACCCATCTGGGTCTGCTTATTACGGTCAAGCCATCGAAGCTATGCCGCTATTAGAAGCATTTCCTGATGAGAATCAAATATTAAAATACAAACTAGCAACTCTACCTAGAGGAACATCTAAGTTACCTTTACTAGAAGCTGGTTACGCTGCAATACGTTTAAAACAAGGAGCCTCTCTTGCGATTACTCCTCAAACATTAAACTACTTAGGAGCAACCTCTACTTTCGAAGCAGGAGGATACACAGCAACTATTGCAGATGTAAGGGTATTAAGCAACTTTACAGGAGTAGGAGTTAATACCGAAGAAGCAGAAAGACTTAACAGTACAACTACAATTGGAACTAACGTTTCTAAGACTGTAATTGGAACATCTGTGAACCTTACAGCTACTTCTATCAATACTCTATTCGGCTCAAACACACAACTACAGACAACAGTAACGTTAATTGGTAGAGATTCAGGAGCAAGAATCACAATACCAGTTACTATAATTAAAGTAAATAGCTAAAAGATATGTCATTTAAAAGATTCGATATAGAAGATATAGTTATTAGTTCCGATGCAGCTACCGCACCTGCTTGGTCCAATAACGAAGTATCACTGAACACATTTTATACATCCTCAGATCAAGTAGCCCGCTCAAGTGGTGACTACTACTGGAATATTTTTCAAACCGCATCTGATGACCCAACAGCAGCTATTCAATTTTCTATAGCGTATGGAGATTTAGTCGGTAGCGGATCATTAAACTTCAATACAAACGTTGCAGGTTCATCTCCTGCTCAAGTAATATATAAGCAGTATAGAACACTTATAAATGGAACTGAAGAAACCAACTTAAAGTTTGCAGGATACGAAAGTGAACACGTATATGCCATATCAGTAGAAAGAGCTAGATATAAAGAAAAATTACTACCAGCTTCTATTTCATTGAAACTGACAAGTGGTAGTAATACAGTTGAATTAACAGATGACAGTAAGTATGCTTCAACTATTACCTTTGGAGATGCAGGAAGAGAGTATGAATTAATTTCTGGATCTGCAGGTGTAAGAACATTATCACCTAAAGACGGAACATATGGATATACAACATCACAAGGTTCATACGGTAAGTTTCTACCAGATGTAGGAATTGTTCTTCTAAACGGTAACGCTTTAGATGAATCAGTAGTAAATGGTGGAATTAACTTCTCTACCAATAGAGCATCTAATGTAGCAGCAAATAATAACGCTAGACTTTATCATTCATTAGAGGCAGGAACTAACTTTACGTTACGCTCTGAAGAGACAATCTCTTCTAACTATATTTTTGTTAGAGCTAGAAACAGTGAATTTAACTATTCTACTAATCCATCTAATATTACAGGCTCAGGAGAATTGAGACATGATATTATGATCGATACTCCTCAAGCTTATATTACAGCTGTAGGACTTTATAACGACAATAACGATTTACTAGCAGTGGCAAAGTTGTCTAGACCACTACTAAAGGACTTTACAAAAGAGGCATTAATTCGAATCAAGCTTGACTATTAATGAATGAGTGCTTGGAAAAAACTAAATCAACAAGATGTTACATTAACATCTTATATAGCTAAGAAATCTTGGTCCATCCAAGGTGAGAACCTTTATAATGAAGGCATTCACCTAGTTCCATGGGCCTCCGGCTCTAGCTACCATCCGGATCCAACCCCTACACCAACACCAACTCCGCTGCCAACAGCGACGAACACCCCTGTCCCTACCGCTACACCGAACCCAACAGCAACCCCGGAACCTACAAAAACTAGTACTCCTTCTCCAACAAGTACACCGAAACCAACAGCACAGCCTGACGCTACAGCTACGCCACAACCAACAGCTACAGCTACACCTGTACCAACAGATACTCCTGAACCAACAGCTACAGCTACACCTGAACCAACAGCTACTCCTGTACCAACAAGTACTCCCGCACCAACAAGTACTCCATCCCCTACGAAGGCACCATCTATAACTAATTATAGGATTAGACAATGTGGTACCGAGTATGACTATAATGCTTCCAAATCAAATGTATGTATAGGAGGTTCACTATCACCAAACACTAATACATACTCTGTAGGACAATACGTACAATTTAAATATGCTTTAAGTAATATTGATTGTACAGGAGGAGCAACATACTGTGGAGAAATCATATCTGTTAATTACTCAAGTACAGCAGCTAATACAGATGCTATGATAACAAGAATGCCTGCAGTAACCGGCTGTTCAGACAACCTACACTGTGTACAATAAAATATAAAGTATGACAAGTAATTATATTAATATAGCAACGAGTTCAGCTGAGCATTATAGCTCATCTTTTTCTCTTCCTATGGGTAATAATCAAATTATTACATACCAGGGGATTAAACAGCTATACTATAATGACTTTGATAACACTACCGGAACTATTGAAGAATCCGGAAGTCACGAACATTACTTACATCAATCAGATATAACTAATATCCGTTACTTAAATACAGTTGGTACTGCAATCTCTATACCTAGAAAGAAAACTGGTACTCATATTGAACCAAACACAGTTAGAGTAAAGAAAGGGACAACATCATTATATGTAGAGAATCAAGACGATTATATAGTTACTGATTATTTTACTGTAGCTTCAGGTTTAGACTTATACGATGATGGGAAAGGAAATTTAATTAACAACTTAAATGGAGACCATATAGGTAACGTAATTTACCCTCATGGGTTAATTTTAATTACTGATCCAACTTTAACTACAAATATTATAAAAGATCCAAGTGTAGAGTTGAAATGGAAATCTAATCAACCTATTTATACATATAACTACAATATTAGGCTATCGGATTACGAGTTTAATTTTACATCAAACCCGACAGCACAATCTGGAAGTACAATTATGCACTACAGTGGTAGTAGGTTTGTAAGACAGAGTGGAGTATTAGCGGCTAATGTAACAGGCTCTGATTTCCAACCATATATTACAGCCGTTGGATTATATAACGAAGCAAACGAACTAATAGCAGTAGGTAAAATGTCACAACCTTTACCAAAATCTGCACAAACAGAAATGACAATACAGATAAAACTAGACATATAACATGGCATTAACTTTTAGAAATACGAAGGGTAGCGCTCTTACCCACGTTGAGATGGATCACAACATAGCTACATTTTATGTATCTAGTTCTATCGAAGAAAACACATTAAAACTATTCTCCCAAGGATCAGGCAGCTTGAGCGCAGTCACTCATTCTTTAGAAATAGCTCAAACACTACAGCAAGTATGTGATAATGGAAACGTAACTACAACTAACATTACAGCTACTAACTTTATTACAACATCTGACCGTAGATTAAAAGGAGACATAACACCAATTCAAAATGGACTTAGTACAATCAAGGACTTTGTATCATATGAATACAAAAGGTTAGGAAACGGTGGCTTAAAAGAAGCTGGATTCATCGCTCAAGAAATAGAAGAAGCGATTCCTTATGCTGTTCAAAAAGGAGCTGATGGCTACCTTACTATGAACGATAGACCAATACTAGCACATATGCACAAAGCCATTTTAGAGTTAGAAGAAAGACTTATAGCTTTAGAAAATAAAATAGGATAAGAAAATGGCAGTACCAATCTCTGGAAATTTTGAGATGTTCGGCACCGGGAGCTCAAACTCCATTGCAGGTGCTATATCTTCGTCTGGAGTAGACGTTTCAGGTATAACTACCTTTAATGATCTAATTGCAGTATCTACAGTAGAATACTTCGACCCAATATACGCTGGAAGTATAGCATCACTTAACGAAGTATTAGAATCAAACCAATACAGGAACTACCCAGTAATAAACGATTGTGAGTTTACAGTTGCTGCTGCAGTAATCGAAGCAACACCAACTCCTATTCCAACAAGCACCCCTCTTCCTACTGATACAGCCACTCCGTTACCAACCGATACTCCACTACCTACTGCAACAAACACACCGGAACCTACAGCTACTAATACACCTATACCAACCGACACTCCTGAGCCAACTAGTACAGCCACTCCACTACCAACTGACACTCCTGAGCCAACTAGTACAGCCACTCCACTACCAACGAACACTCCTGAGCCAACAGCTACTAATACACCGGAACCAACAAATACACCGGAACCAACAGCAACAGCTACCCCTGAACCAACGGCTACTAATACCCCGTTACCAACCGATACTCCGGAACCAACGGCTACTAATACACCGGAACCAACTAACACACCGGAACCTACAAGTACCCCGGAACCTACAGCTACAAATACTCCGTTGCCAACAGACACTCCTGAACCAACGGCTACCAACACACCGTTACCAACTAGTACAGCTACACCTGTACCAACCGATACTCCGGAACCTACAGCTACAGCCACCCCTGAACCAACTAGTACAGCAACACCTGTACCAACCGATACTCCTGAGCCTACAGCAACAGCAACTCCTAACCCAACCGATACTCCTGAACCAACTAGTACAGCAACACCTGTACCAACAGACACTCCGGCTCCAACAGCTACAGCTACACCTGAACCAACAGCTACTAGTACTCCTGAGCCAACGGCTACAAATACTCCGTTGCCAACTGACACTCCACTACCAACATCTACTAGTACACCAGAACCGACTGCTACTAATACACCAGAACCAACCGATACACCAACAGCCACTCCTACTAATACACCGGAACCGACTGCTACTAATACACCTGTACCGACAGACACTCCAGCTCCTACCGCAACAAATACTCCACTGCCGACGGATACTCCTGAGCCTACAGCAACAGCAACTCCTAACCCAACCGATACACCAGAACCTACTGCAACAAACACTCCGTTGCCAACTGACACACCGGTACCGACAGCTACAAGTACTCCACTACCGACTGCTACTAGTACACCGCTACCAACTGACACTCCTGAGCCAACAGCTACTAATACGCCGTTGCCGACCGATACCCCGGCTCCTACAGCTACTAATACTCCGGCTCCAACTGCCACTAGTACTCCGCTACCAACTGACACTCCACTACCAACGGCTACTAGCACTCCTAACCCAACCGATACTCCGGAACCTACTGCAACAAATACACCGTTGCCGACCGATACTCCGGCTCCAACTGCCACTAGTACTCCAGAACCAACTAGTACAAATACTCCTAAACCAACGAACACTCCAGCTCCTACAGCTACATCCACACCAACACCAACACCGGATTGTAGTTTTACAGTAACTGGAACTAAAACATGTGAATCAGTACAATTAGGGTTCGCTACAACAACATTCGCTGATGCTTGTGGAGATTTCTATACAGGCCCTAGCAGTTACGGAGCAAATAACACAACATTATTTAATTCAACAGAAATATATACAGACGGTACTTGCGGAGTTTATGCTTCAGTCGGGTACTACTCTAACGGAACTAACTGGAGGTATTGGGCTGGTAGTTCATTCACGACTCAAGGTAGTTGTGGAATTTATGGACCTAATCCAACACCAACATCAACACCATACCCTATGTAAACGGGTTCAATAAGAGTAAAGTAAAATATTAGATATTTATTAGTATGGCACAAAACATTACAATAACAGGAGGAACATACGGTTCCGGTCAAGGTGCAAGCACTACCTACGCTATTACAGCATCTACAGGTACTGTAACCTTAGCTAATGGAAATGCCGCAACAGGTATTACTCAAGCCACATTAACAAACGGTCTTATTATAACCGTCAGTAGTGATGTAATTACTGAAGTAACAATAACAGTAGAGAATGGAGCCTGTTCAAATCAAACAACAATAGCCTCTTGGTCATTAGCTACACCAACACCTGCTCCAACAAGTACACCTGCTCCTACTGCAACAGCTACTCCTGAGCCAACAGATACACCAACACCTGCTCCAACTGACACTCCTGAACCAACAGCTACTAATACTCCGTTAC
>Ga0257120_1000644_pt1 | contig 24902 bp, 20 predicted proteins | sample SI106_10metaG_FD_190153 | JGI IMG/M metagenome (GOLD analysis project Ga0257120, IMG submission 190153) | Marine microbial communities from Saanich Inlet, British Columbia, Canada - SI106_10 | ecosystem: Environmental > Aquatic > Marine > Inlet | place: Canada: British Columbia | collected... | reverse complement strand
TAAAGACTTGATGTCTAAATACTTTATGAAGTAATTATTTGATTTAGTAAAATGTCCATTAATTTCTTTAATTCAGATTCTTCATAACTGGTTTGAAACATTTCATCGTGACACAACAAAACAATATGCGATTTTGTAAATAGTTTGTTGTCATTCAATTTTTGTTCAATTTGCTTATATATTTCATTTGCTGTTCCTATGGGTTCAGCCGTATGTGGGTCGTGACTCCATTCTATATCCCAACCAAAAAGGGAGAATCCGTTTTTACTTAGTAAATCGGCCGCTTGTGTTCCACTGTCTACGTCATTTCTACTTCTCTCATTAATTCTCCACATATTTCTACCGGGCAACCGAGCTATTTTATTGTCTAATTTTAAAGTATCCATATTTTTAATAAAATCTTTTAAAACTCCAGTTGGATTTGAATAGTAAAGCTTGTAATGATTATTCGCATGAGAGTAACTATGATTACCAACTTGTATGTATGGATTTTCTTTATACAACGCTACATCTTTTGGTCTAACCAAACCATGCTCACCCACCAATAAAACCGTTATGGGTATTTTCTCGTCATATACAACTTTATTTATTCGTTGACTCCCATTTAGAGGGCCATCGTCAAAAGTGAGGTAAATACATTTCTGATTCTTTTGTTGATTACTGAGATTCAATTCCTTAAAAAAAGTGTTTGAGAAAAACACGAGGCATATAAATAATAAACCGATTATTTTTTTGATCATTTTAAACGCTTTTTAAATTAAAGATAAATTAACTGAAACAAATTAAGGTTAAATATTTACATATGTCAATGGGTAATGTTACTCAGATTTGAGTCTTGTTTAATTTAAAGACGCATTAATGAGCACCAAAAAATATAGTTTACACGCATGAAAAAATGAATTTATCTATTAAAAGTTTTAAATTTGCGCTATGGATTCACTTACACAAATTGTATTAGGCGCAGCAGTTGGAGAGCTTGTTTTAGGTAAAAAAATTGGAAACAGAGCTATGGTTTGGGGAGCTGTTGGCGGTACCATTCCCGATTTAGATGTTTTAGGTAAATTCTTTTTAACAAACATAGACAACCTAGCTTTCCATAGAGGCTTTAGCCACTCCATTCTATTTTCTTTATTGGGTGCCTGGATGTTTGGAAAATTGGTATACCTTATTTACAAAAGCCCACACCACAAGTGGATTGCACTTATGCTTAGGTTTTTAGCCACTATTCTCATTGGTTTTTCTATTTATTTTGTATTGAATATTATTGCACCTAAACCACTTATTCCAATGCTATTTTCAGGAGCTATATTGGCTTATATTCTCTACCGAACAACCTACAAAAAGTACTTTACTGGTTTGTGGGAATCCCCAAAGGCAAGCGAAAAAGAATGGCAGTGGTTATTCTTCTGGTCTTTACTTACCCACCCTATTCTCGATTGCTTTACCATGTACGGCACACAATTGTTTTCTCCATTTACAAACACGCGCGTAGCTTGGTCTACAATTTCTGTTGCAGACCCACTATACACAATGCCCTTTATTGTTTGTTTATTGATTGCCGCAACTTATAAAAAAGAAGCAAATTTACGTAGAAAATGGAACCAATTGGGCATACTAGTAAGTTCGCTTTATTTAGGTGCAACTGTGATTAACAAGATTAATATAGACGCTGTTTATAGGGAGGCTTTAAGTGCGCAGGAAATTGAGGTAAAGCGATTTGTAACCAATCCGGCTATTTTGAGTAATGTACTTTGGTCTTGTGTAGCTGAAACCGACACGAGCTTTTACCTCTCACAATACTCATTATTTGACCAAAGCGAAATAGTGTTTACAGAAGTAGCAAAAAACCACAATTTACTTAAAAACAAGCAAAATGATGAAACTCTAAAAACACTTGCTTGGTTTAGCGACAATTATTACAATGTAATTCCTCTGGAAAATAGTTTGCAGATGAACGATTTGCGTTTTGGTGTTTTCTTTAACGAAGAAAATACTATTGACGCTTACATATTTAGGTTTGAACTCTTGGAAGGTAAAAACGGATACGAGATGCAACAGGCTGAAGGTGGGCCACCAAAAGAAAAGCAAGCCGGCATGTTTAGTGCGTTATGGAAACGGATAAAGGGGGTTTAAACGACGTTTAGCTATTGAGGAAATATTTTACAAATCACAATTTTTGAACCAACAAACATTTACAAACCTCATACGTAAGAACAAGTGTTTTAGTAGGCGTTAATCCTATTTCAAAACTGTTATCAAAGCGCTCAATCTGTTGTACCTTAAATTCTGTTCCTAAGGTGATTTTTTTCTTATTTAGGTAAAGTAAAAATTCTCTGGAACTCTTTAACAAACCACACAATCTTACCTTTTCTCCTGCTTTAATAGTGGTTAAATTAATATAGGTAGATTTTGGAATGGTTCCATTTTTATCTGGTATAGGAGAACCGTGTGGATCAATAGTTGGAAAACCCAATATCTCATCCATCCGATCAAAAAAAGAATGCGATTTTAAGTGCTCCATTTCTTCTGCTATTTCGTGTACTTCTTCCCAACCAAAACCCATAACTTCGGCTAAAAACATTTCGGCCAACCTGTGTTTTCTTACAATTAAAGCACCCATTTTTTTTCCTGCTTGGGTTAGTTCTAAAGGTTTGTATTTTTCATACAAAAGCCAATTATTCTGTTCCATTTTTTTTACCATATTATTGGCTGTTGGCTTACTAACCTTCATCTTGTTTGCCAATGCTGTGATCGATATTTGCTGGTTTTTCTGGCTCAGAAAAAAAACAGCTTTCAGGTAATTTTCTTTAGTTGGAGTGGGCATAAAATAACTTTAATGTAACAAATATAGATAAAAAAATTGTTAGCCCAGTCTAACTTATTATATTTACACCATAAAACAAATGAGTTATTTTATGCAAATAAATTTTATTTTAACCTTTTTTACCTATTTACTACTTTGTACAAATATCTTGTATGGACAAAATGGAGCTATAACTGGACTTGTTAAGATAGATGGAACTCTGCAAGAATTCGCAACAGTTAGCGTTTCAACAAAACCTGTAATTGGAGCGGTAAGTAATGCAAGAGGCTATTTTATTTTACAAGACCTGCCTAATGGCACTTATACATTAACCGCATCTTTTGTTGGCTACAAAAAACAAATCCAAACAATTACGCTTAACAAAAATGCTAAAACGATTGATGTTGTATTTAATTTGAATGAACCTATAAATACATTGAATGAAATTGTTGTTACAGGAACTAAAACTTACAAAAGACAAACCGACTCACCTGTAATTGTTAATTTAATTAACAGCCAGACCTTAAATAATGTACAGGCTTGTAATTTGTCCGAAGGTTTAAAGTTTCAGCCTGGGCTTCGGGTAGAAACAAATTGTCAGACATGTAATTACACACAATTACGTATGAATGGTTTGGCAGGAGGGTATTCACAAATTCTGATTAATGGCAGACCTATATTTAGTCCTTTAACAGGTTTGTACGGTTTAGAGCAGCTTCCAACAAATATGATAGACCGAATAGAAGTAGTTAGAGGTGGGGGTTCTTCTTTGTACGGATCGAGTGCAATTGGAGGTACTGTAAATGTAATTACCAAGGTGCCAAAAAAAAACGCTTACGAGCTTACTTCTTTTTACCAAAATATTAATGGCAAAACAAATGATGTTGTGGTGAGCGGAAACAGCTCTTTGGTTTCTGAAAACAACAATTCGGGTGTGTCCTTCTTCTTTAACCATAGAGCGCGAGATTTATACGACCACAATAAAGATGGTTTCTCAGAAATCCCAAAAATTGAAAACAATTCTTTTGGGGCGAATGTGTTTTTTTTACCCAATGAAGATCAAAAAATAGAATTCAATCTGAGTAATTTAAATGAGTTTAGATCTGGAGGTGAACTTTCAGATAAGCCCGCCTATTTGACAGCGCAAGCGGAAGAGCGAACACACCAAGTTAGGATGGGAAGTGCCGACTATCAAATCACAAAAGAAAACACCTCTCTTATTACTTATGCCGCTTGGCAAAACACAAAACGAAAGCACTACACCGGAATCTTTCCCGATGAAGAGCTGGCCCTACAATCTCATTTAGAAAACCCACCCTATGGAACCTCAAACACCACAACACTGCAAGGTGGTTTTCAGCTAAACCACAAAAAATACAACTTTCTAAAAGGAACCAATACATTTACGCTTGGAAGCGAATATGTTATAGACGATGTATTTGATGAAATTGAATCTTACAACTACTCTATTGATCAAAGAACAACCGATCTTGGACTATTTGTTCAAAGTGATTGGAATTTATCTCGTTCAATAAATTTACTTTCAGGGGTGCGAATGGATAAGCACAATTTAATAAACGGTCTGGTTTTTAGTCCGCGCTATTCTTTACTCTACAAACATAAAGCAAATACCCAGTTTCGGATTAATTACGGAACCGGATTTAGAGCACCACAAGCATTTGATACAGATTTGCACATGGCGTTTGCAGGCGGCGGTATATCGCGTGTTAACCTATCTCCAGAACTGAGACCAGAAAAATCGCAAAGTTTTAGCACATCGGTAAACTACGATAAACCAAGCGAGCACTTTATTGCTGGTTTTACCATTGAGGCTTTTTACACGCGTTTAGAAGATGCTTTTTATTTACAACCCATTGGCCAAGATAATTTTGGCTCTTTATTTGAAAAACAAAACGGACAAGGCGCAACAGTTCAAGGAATTACTTTAGAACTTCGAGCGAATTACGATAAGAAAGTTCAATTGGAAACAGGCTTTACACTACAGTCCAGTAAGTTTGATGAAAAAGTAAGTTATATAGATGGATTGGAGGGCTTAAAAGATTTTGTAAGAACACCATCAAACTATGGTTTTGCTACTTTAACTATTACACCAAACAGCAAAATAAATGCAAACCTTAATTACATTTACACCGGCGAGATGAAGGTGCCGCACTTTGCTGGTGCACCAAATCAAACGATAGACGAAATGAGTACCTCAAAGCATTTTTCTGAGTTGAGTGCAAAAATTGCCTACACCTTTACATACGATAAAATGGAATCGGCTATTGAAATATATGGTGGTGTAAAAAATCTATTTAATTCGTACCAAAGTAATTTTGATATTGGTAAAAACAGAGACAGTAATTATGTGTTTGGCCCATCGCTGCCAAGAACTTTTTTTATAGGGGTTAAATTAAAAAAACAACCTTAGTCTTCATCCCCAACATCGTAGGACCAATCTTCGTCCATCCACGCATCAATTTGCTTAAAATTCTCCAGCTCTCTTCGATCTCTTTTTGTAGGTCTTCCGAGTCCAATATCACGATCTTCTCCAGACAATCTTCGGTGGTGAAAAGCTCTAAACTTTTCTCTTTCCTCTGGGGAAGTTAAATCTTCGTAACAATCTTTAGCAATAGAAAAACCAACTCTGGATTTTAAAACTTCCAAAATTTTAAACTCTAATTTAAGCCCTTTTTTATCTACCGAAATCAAGTCATTTGCCAAAACCATACGAGCGGGTTTACACTTACTTCCACTCACCTTAATTTTACCTGATTTACAGGCCTGTGTTGCAATACTTCTTGATTTGAATATGCGAACAGTCCACAACCATTTGTCAATTCTTACTTTCTCCATCTTTAAAATACTTCATCAATTTTTGAGCCTTACTTAGCCCTAATAATTCGGTTAACTCAGTTTTAGAGGCTTCTTTAATTCGTTTAATTGATTTAAATTTTTTCAATAAATCAATTTTGGACTTTGGTCCTATTCCAGAAATATCGTCTAATTCGGAATGTAAACCAGATTTAGATCTTCTGTTTCTATGATGAGCTAAACTAAAACGATGCGCTTCATTTCGCAAATGCTGAATTAACTTTAAAGACTCAGATCTTTTGTCAATGTACAAAGGCACCGAGTCGCCAGGGAAATAAATTTCTTCCAAACGTTTTGCAATTCCTACTATGGCAATTACACCTCGAAGCTCTAATTTATCTAAGGCTTTTAAAGAAGAGCTCAGCTGGCCTTTACCTCCATCTATAATAATCAATTGAGGAAAGGGTTGGTTTTCTTCTTTTAGTCTCTTATAACGGCGGTAAACTACCTCTTCCATAGAGGCAAAATCATCGGGGCCTTCTACGGTTTTAATATTAAAATGGCGGTAGTCTTTTTTACTAGGTTTTGCATTTTTAAAAACCACACAGGCCGATGCAGGATTGGTTCCTTGAATATTTGAGTTATCGAAGCATTCTATTTGAACAGGCAATTCGGATAAGCGTAAGTCCTTTTGTAGTTGCTCTAAAACTCTTTTGCTATGGCGTTCCGGATCTAAAATCTGAATTTTTTTAAGTTTCTCTTGACGCATGTATTGCGCATTACGAAGCGACAAATCTACCAATGCTTTCTTATCTCCACGTTGCGGAACATGAAAGCTAACTTCTTCCCAAGGGCTCGTAATTGATTTGTTTACAATGATTTCTTTGGTGTTAGAGTGAAACTTTTCTCTTATTTCAATAACGGCCATCGTCAATAAATCCTCATCTGCTTCAGCTAGTTTTTTCTTTATTTCTAAGTTATGAGATTGGATGATGGCTCCGTTAACTATTTTAAAATAATTGATGTATGCCGAATCGGTATCCGATAAAATAGTAAACACATCAACATTGTGAATACTCGGACTTACTACAGTAGATTTAGATTGGTAATTTTCTAGAGCATCTAATTTTTCTTTTATCTCTTGAGCTTTTTCAAACTCTAAACTTGCTGCATACGTTTGCATTTGCTCTTTTAAAGGTTGAATAATCGTACGGGTATTTCCTTTTAAAATACTCCGTATCTCTGCAATAGATTGATTGTAATCTTCCTCAGACTGCTTAGATTCACAAGCACCCAAACATTTTTTAATATGGTAGTCTAAACAAACTTTAAACTTGCCATTTTCTATATTCTCTTGGCTCAAATTGAAGGTGCATGAGCGCAAAGGATAGAGTTGTTTTATAAGCTCTAAAAGAACACGCATTGCTCTAGAGGAAGAATAAGGGCCAAAATATTCCGAACCATTTTTTACAACATTTCGAACAGAGAAAACTCTTGGAAATCGCTCTTTTTTAATACAAATCCATGGATAGGTTTTGTCGTCTTTTAACATTACGTTGTAACGTGGTTGGAGCTTTTTAATCAGATTATTCTCCAACAAAAGAGCATCCACTTCACTGGCAACAACAATGTAGGCTATACGCTCAATTTTTGATACCAAAACACGGGTCTTTCCATAATCGGTATGCTCTTTATGAAAATAAGAAGAAACACGACGCTTTAAATTTTTTGCTTTTCCAACATAGAGTATTGTGTCCTCCTTATCGTAATACTGATAAACACCCGCACTATTGGGCAGTGTTTTTAAAAATTGAACTATATGTTCCTTAGTCTGGGGCATAGGTCAAATGTAAGTATTCAATATGGAGAATGGAATACTGCTCTCGTATTTTTAAATAAATTGCATTGTTATTTCTCAACACTATTTTACAAAACTGTAAATTGCAAAAGTATTTCGTTAAAAAAATACTTGCCAATTCTATAAATTTAAAAAATACTATGAAAAACGTAAAAGTATACGGAGCAGACTGGTGCTCTGATTGTGTTACAGCAAAGAAATTTTTAGAGTCTAAAAAAATTGACTTTGAATACATCGATATTACCAAAGATGAATTGGCTGTGCGTTTTGTAGAGAACGTAAACGATGGTAAAAGAATCATCCCAACCTTGGTGATAGATGGTAAAATACATACCAACCCTGGTATTGCCGGTTTAATACGTTTGTTTAACTAAAAAAGAGTGGCGCAAGGCCACTCTTTTTTGTTTAGTTCCAAAACTCACGTTTTTTGTTGCGCTCTGTTTGTTGCTTTACGTACTCTTCTGTGCTTACTTTAATAAAAGAAGGATGTTGTTCAATGGCATATTCCAGCTGCTCAACTATTTTGTCTACAGAATCGTTTTCATAATCAATAACCAGTGGCTTCTTGATCACCATAGACTGTAAAATTCCTTTTTTCTTAATAAGTAACCCGCGTTTGTCAAATGATCTTCTAAACCCATCTATAACAACAGGAACAACAATAGGTTTGTATTTTTTTATGATGTGAGCTGTTCCTTTACGTATTGGATTGAATGCTCTTGTGGTGCCTTGAGGAAAAGTAACAACCCATCCGTCTTCTAAGGCAGTTCCAATATTAGATATGTCTTTAAAATCAACCTGCCTATTAATTGCTTCGCCAGATTCTCGCCAAGTTCTTTTAATAGAAACGGCTCCTACATAAGCCATTACTTTTGGTAAAAACCCCGATTGCATTGTTTCGGTTGCAGCTATGTAGTACAAGTTAGTTTTTGGTTTCCATAGGTAAGCAACATTCTTAATGCTGTCTATTCTTCCCTTTAAAGACGCATTAAATACGTGGTGCATAGCAGTAACATCAGCAAAATAGGTTTGATGATTTGATACAAAAAGAATGTTTCGCTCAGGAAGTTCTCTAATAATTTCAGAACCCTCAATTTTTAAGCTGTTAAACCCTTGGTATCTTCTATGCGATAGGGTCCCCAAAAATTGAATGAGCCAACGCTTTAAAATTATATAGTGCCCAAAAGGGTCTTTTTTTAACAATCCCATAAATAAATTAATGGTAAGCTGACAAAGCTAAACAATTTGATAGATTGAAAAAGAAATATTAAAAACATGTTTAAAAAAGCTACTCTACCAGTTTGATTTTAAACAGAGTCGTCAAATGTTTTTTTACCTTATCTTGAACTTCTAGCATATCAATCGGTCTTCCAAGTTCGTTTTGCAAAGACGTTACCGCCTTATCTGAAATACCACATGGAATGATGTTCGCAAAATAATTGAGGTCTGAATTTACATTGAATGCAAAACCATGCATGGTAACCCACCTACTGGAACGAACACCCAAGGCGCAAATCTTCCTTGCCTTTGCATTGTCCCAATCGAGCCAAACTCCAGTAGATCCCTCTATTCTTCCGGATACTATGCCGTATTCTGCTAAAGTTAAAATAACCGATTCTTCTAGATAACGAAGGTATTTATGGATATCCGTAAAAAAGCAATCGAGGTCAAAAATAGGATAAACAACCAATTGCCCTGGGCCGTGGTAGGTGATATCCCCACCACGGTTAATTTTATAAAAACGAGCCCCCTTGGCAGCTAATTGTTCTTCATTTACTAAAAGATGAGAAAGATGTCCACTCTTCCCTAGTGTAAAAACATGCGGATGTTGGCAAAAAATTAATTTACTCTGCGTTTTTTCAAGAGGATTTCCTTCTTTTTCGCGCACTCTGTTTGCGCGTTTAACATCAATTACAGCCTGAAAAAGAGTTTCTTGATAATCCCAAGCTTCTTTATAGTCAATAAGGCCTAAATGAATGTATTTAACGTGTCGCACAATCTGAGTAAACTAGTTTAGTTTGATCTAAAATTTTGCTAATGAACCTTTTAGAGCATTAATTACATCAATCTCTTCTGCTACTACTCCATTTCTCTGTGAAATAATAAAAGATACATGATCGCAAACATTTACCAAGTAAAAGGTGTTTTCTATCATTGTATGCCCTTTAGACCAGTATTCCATAACAGAAGAAGTGTATTTAGAAACCACTTCTTTATTAATTTCCAAACGCTTTTGATTACGTGTGTAGTCTGATTCATTTCGGAAGAAAATAACAGCCAAACTTTCGTCTTTCTTTCTCCAACCAACCAATTCGTTATGGTTCATTTCTGGAACAATATTATGCCAACAAAGTCTTTTTGCATTTTCATTCATCTGCTGACGGAAACGAACAACCATTCCTTCATAACCATCACAAGCATAAACAATTGGCGTTTTACCTTCAATATGATCTGCAAGTTTAACCGCATCAGCTTGAATTTCTGGCTGTAAATCGTCTATTAACTTGGCAGCACTAAACATATCTGACTTAAAAGAATCGCCAATTAAACCGTAGTGATTTAAGAAATATAACAACTGTGTAATCGAATAGCCCATCATTGTTCTAGGCGATTCAGCAGTTGGTAACTGGATGTAATTTAAATTATTTTCCTTAGCTAATTCAGCCAATTTACCTCCAGAAGAAACACAAGCAATTTCTGCACCTTTGGCTTTTGCTTTCGCAAAGGCTTCTATTGTTTCTTCTGTATTTCCAGAGAAAGAAGAACAGATAACAAGCGTGTTTTCATTTATATATTCGGGTAGATCATAGCCTTTATTGGTGCATATAGGAACAATACATTCTTTGGCAACCAATTCAGAAACAATAGTTCCACCAATACCAGAACCACCTAAACCGGTAATCATTACATTTTTAATTTCTTTTGAATTGGCTTGTAGGTTTGCCTTAGCTCCAATTTCTAAAGCGTGACGTAATTGGTTTCCAAAACCAGCTATTAAATCTATCATCTGAATTTACTCTTGTTTATAAATAGTTTTTACGAATTGCAAAGTAAGTCTTTATCTCTCAAAAGTTTGGTATATTTGGGCAAATTTTTAGCTATGGGCACTACATTATCAGAACAAGAAATAGGTCGTAGAGAATCTCTTCAAAAACTTAGGGATTTAGGAATTGATCCTTACCCGGCGGCGGCCTATGATGTGAGTATTTATTCTAAAGATTGTAAGGCGCATTATGAGGAAGGAAAAAAAGTTTGCCTTGCCGGAAGACTCATGAGTAGACGGATTATGGGAAAGGCTTCTTTTGCTGAGATTCAAGATGCTGAAGGGCGCTTACAACTGTACTTTAACAGAGATGAAATTTGTACTGGAGAAGACAAAACCATGTACAATGAGGTGTTTAAAAAACTGCTCGATATTGGCGATTTTATTGGCGTTGAAGGTTCGTTGTTTAAAACTCAAGTTGGCGAAACATCTGTATTGGTAACCAAACTAACCATGCTTTCAAAATCCTTAAAACCTTTACCTGTAGTTAAAACGGATGAAGAAGGTACCGTTCATGATGCTTTTACAGATCCTGAGCTACGTTACCGTCAACGTTATGTTGATTTAGTCGTTAATCAAGGCGTTAAGGATACCTTTATTAAGCGTACTAAAATTATGAATAGTATGCGTTCGTTTTTCAACGAACGAGAATATTTAGAGGTAGAAACGCCTATCCTACAACCAATCCCAGGTGGCGCATCAGCGCGTCCTTTTATATCGCACCACAATGCACTGGATATTCCCTTGTATTTGAGGATTGCCAACGAGTTGTATTTAAAAAGATTGATTGTTGGAGGGTTTGATGGTGTTTATGAATTTGCCAAAGACTTCCGTAATGAAGGAATGGACCGAACACACAATCCAGAATTTACAGTACTCGAAATATACGTTGCCTACAAAGACTACAATTGGATGATGGATTTTACCGAAAAAATGATTCAGCGTGTGGCAATGGACGTTAACGGTAAAACTGATGTAACAATAGGAGCGAAAGAAATTAGTTTTAAAACGCCATTTGCTCGAGTAACGATGACGGATGCAATTAAACACCATACAGGAATAGACATTTCGGGCATGGACATTACGCAACTTAAAGAAGCCTGTAAAAGTTTGGGTATTGAAACAGATAAAAGTATGGGTAAGGGTAAATTGATCGACGAAATTTTCGGAGAAAAATGTGAACCCCACTACATTCAACCAACCTTTATTACGGATTACCCAAAGGAAATGTCTCCTTTATGTAAAATTCACCGCAACAACCCTGAGTTAACAGAGCGCTTTGAGCTCATGGTTAACGGAAAAGAAATTGCCAATGCTTATTCTGAATTAAACGACCCAATAGATCAAAGAGAACGTTTTGAAGAGCAATTGGCATTATCGGCAAAAGGAGATGATGAAGCCATGTTTATTGACCAAGATTTCTTGAGAGCTTTAGAGTATGGAATGCCTCCTACATCGGGAATGGGAATAGGAATTGATCGACTAACGATGTTAATGACTAATCAATCCTCTATTCAGGAAGTTTTATTCTTCCCACAAATGAGGCCTGAGGAATTTGAAACTTCAAAAACGGATGAATTAAAAGAGAATGAAAAAGTAATTTACGAAATTTTACTTGAGCGGAAATCTATGAATATTGATGCTTTAAAATCTATGGCAGGCCTAAGTAACAAACAGTGGGACAAGAGCTTAAAAGCACTTGGAAAATTAGGGCTTACAAAAGCAACAAAAACAGACGCAGGTGTAAGTATTGATTTAGTTGAGTAAGGAACTTACGTCTCATAAAAAAAAGCAGTTAACCTAAAGGATAACTGCTTTTTTTATGGATTAAAATAAGGTGTTTATCGAAATTCTTGAGAATCACAAAACCTGCAAGGCTCCGTCCTTTCTTTATGATGAAATGGAATTGTGGTATCAAAAATAGACACTAAAAGTGACTTAAATTCGGCTTCAAAATCGGTTAATAAATTTGAGTCCAAAAGGGTTGTCAACTGTTTTCCCTCTTTAAATCCTGCCGGTATAAAACCGTTTTTGAGTGCTCTAAAACTCACAATACCCGTTTCTAATTCCTTCTGATCGGGATTCATTTTGTGATACAGGTAGGCATAAAGATACAACTGAAATCCTTTCTGGTAGCTTTTGTCCCATACAAGCAGTTCCAAATCATCTGTTTGAAGCTCGTTTTTATTTACCATTCCTGTTTTATAATCTGTAATACGCAAACCACCATTGCATTGGTCAATTCGATCTGCATTTCCATTTAAGTTTATAGAAAAGTCTAGACTATCAATTGTAATTTCAGCTTTTAAATCTTGCTCTAAGCCAATAATATGAAGTTCGTTGTTCTTAAGAAATTTCAGTTCGAGTTTGATAAATGAGTTTAAAAATTGTTCTGCAACCGTATAAACGAGCAAGTTTTTACCTTTATCAAAGGTGCCTTTTTTAAATTCTTCTGAAAAAAGCTCTTTAAGTTTAGCTGGAATTTTGGGCAGCATACCTTTAAGGTCTTGCTCGGTAAGCAGGTGGTTTACAAAGGGCTTGTATAAATCCTCTAAAGAGCGGTGTACAACAGTACCTAAAGTATTGGCCGCTATGGTTTCTTCTACAACGTCTGGGTCTCTTATTTTAAGCACTTTTTCATAGTAAAACTGTAGTGGGCAGTTTTTATAACTATTTAAAGAGGAGGGAGAAAAGCCCCTTCCTGTAGCAATTTCTTTAAGTCTTTTTTGAATTTCTATATCTTTAACTACAGCCAATTCTTTAGGCTTTACAGCGTGTAATGGATGAGACAAAACCTGCTTAGTAAAACTAATTTCATTTGGATAGCGTTGTTTAAGTTCGTTTTCTAATTGGGCTATAAAACGACTTTTTTCTCCAGCGCCCATGGCATCAGTTTGAGTATTGTAAACCAAGGTAAAAGATTTACAGCGTTGTGCCAATCGGTAAAAGTGATAGGCAAAAATGGCATCTTTATCTAGATAAGTAGGTAATCCAACTTCTTTTCTAATATCAAAAGGAATGAAGGAATTGTCGGTTTTCCCTTCGGGTAAAAAACCTTCGTTAGCGGAAAGTAAAATAACATGTTCAAAATCGAGGTTACGCGTTTCCAGCATTCCCATAAGCTGAAGGCCTGAAAGTGGTTCGCCAAAGAAAGACAAACTTTCTAGTTTGGCGCTTTGCTGAAAAAGATGGTGTAGGGTTTTAAGTTCCTTAATAAACCCGTATTTATCTTGTAAGTTTTTAATTTGATTGAAAAGTTTTGCAAAAACAAACAACTGCTCTAAGTCTAATGAATCCTTCCTGCCTTGTTCAATAATTTTGTCTTTCACCAGGTCTATAAGAGCCAAAGCGTCGTCTATAATACCAAAAGGGTGAGCGCTATTGTAGTTTAACAAAACTTGAATCCATGGCAAAACGGATTTAGGACAATCAGCTAGGATAAGCTCTTTAGATGGAAAAGAGTGATTTAATCTTTGTATTTTCTGCTTGAGTTTCAAAAGCGTCTCGGCGTGTCCCGAAGTCTGAAAAGCGGGGTGTTGCCAAACTTTAAAAAGGTCTTTAAAGTAAAACTTTTCTTGAGTAGCACTTAACTTTTCTCTATTCAAATGCAGTTGAAAAAAGGCATCAAAAAAGGCATACATGTTTAAGTTCTTTAAGGAATTACCCATAGTAATATTTAACATATCAACAGAACTAGGTAAAAACTCTAAAACAGGTAACAGCAAATTTTCATCTGCCAAAACCAAGGCAAGGTCCTTTAACTCTTGATTTTTAATTTTATGCTTATTTATTAAAGAGGCTGCTAACTGAGCTTGAGCCACTCCTTTTGGTACTCCAATTACATTTATTTCTTTGGGCTTGATTAAATCACTACACACCCAATTAAAGGGTCTACTTTCAAACTCTGGCCACTGCTTGTGTTTTCGGAGATACCTTCCAGCTTCTTGTTTTGGATCATTAAGATAATACGTGTCTGCATCCCAAAACACTTCTGCTACTCCCTCTGCAATTAAGGTTCTCATAATGTGTTCTTCGCAAGGATTCATTGCATTAAAGCCAACATAACATACAGAGCCTTTGGTTGGTTTTTGGCTCACCATCCAGCTAGAAATACCCTCTGAGGCTTTGCGGTAGGCCATCCCCTGGAAGGCTGTATTTTGGGCTTCTAAGTTTTTAGTAAATTCGCTAAAAAGCAAACCCATTAACTCCCAAAAACGTAAATACTTTTTTACAACTTCGCTGGGCTCGCCATCTAAGGGTGTCCAGGATTCAATTTTTTTTGCTTGATGTAAGTAATCGAACAGTTTACTGGGCTTGTCCAAATAAGCCGAAATATCATTAAAATCGGTTAGTAACATAGGTGCCCACTTCAAAAAAGATTCAAAAGAATCTTGAGCCTCCTTGGGAAATACTTTTTGATAGGAGATGTATAACTCAAAAAGCAAGGTCGTACGGTCTAGTATCGTAAATCCAGAAATCTCTTCCAACCATTCTTCAATAGCATATATCTTGGGCATCCATAGAGGCACCTCACTCAAATCAGCTAGCGCTTGCTTAAAAAAGGTACCCGCTCTTTTGCTGGGTAAAACAATACATAACTCTTCAAGTGTATCTCTTTTGGAAGCGTAAATGGTTTCGGCAATTTTATTTATAAACTTCTTCATAATACGACTTCATTAAGTTCTACACACTCCTCATTTATATAAACCAATACGCAAGAAATAACCGGATATCCCATACTTACTATGTGGCTGCGGTAGGTTAAGATTTGTTCTTCGTGAGCAGCCAGAGGGGTCCCGGTTTTATAGTCAATAATCGTGATTCCATCAGGCATAAAAACCAAACGATCTGGGCGAATTACTTTTCCATTTTCCAGAAGAATATCTTCTTCATTTTTCACTTTTAAACCTACCGAAAAATACTTTTTCAATTTAGGATGATGTAATGTTTGTTGAAGTAAATAATGTACCTCTTTAAGCTCATTATTAGACAAAAGGCCCTCTCTTAAAGCCTTTTCTAATGCTGAGTTTAAATCACTTTCAACTTTTATGTACGATAATATTTCATGTATTTTACGCCCTTTATCAGCACCTTTTTCTGGGTGGTCTACTTCCCACATTCTAGGGGCTTGACGACTAATTTTTAAAACCTTAGACAAATCTTTTATAGGTGTGGAAACTTCTAAATTCGTATTCTTAGGTCTGGGTTTTGAATGGTATGCAACTGGAGATCCAAAGGTATAAACATCCCTATTTGGTTCCCAAAGACCTTGTTCTTTTAAAAAGTGATCAAAATAGGTACTTAAATTACCTCCTTTAGAAGAGGTTTGAATGTACAAGCGCGTTTTTGGGCGAGTAAGAGCCACGTAAAGCATGTTTAGGTTATCTAACAAGACCTTTGATTTATGCTCAACATAGAGAGATTGAAGTTTTTCAGTACTCGACTTTAGTTTGTCGCTTATTGGAATCAATGAGGTGGGTAAATTGTGAAGCTCTGGAGCATCGGTTTCTACCCATGATTTAGCGTTTTGTTCGCTTGTGGCATTCCAATTGGCAAATGGGAATATAACTGCAGGAAATTCTAATCCTTTTGATTTATGAATCGTCATGACCTGAACGGCATTTATTCCTTCTGGAATAGCAACCGATAATTTGTGAGCAGTTTCCTCCCAATAATTTAAAAATCCAAATAGGTCTTGAGCGTATTTAGTGCTGTATGCCCATACTTCATCCATAAAAAACTGCATATATATACGTGCTGTTTCTTCTAGTTTAAAGGAGCGAGCTATTTTATGGCTAAGTTCAACTAAAGAAATAGAACGCCATTTTAACATGTCGTAATCGCTAATAATGGATTTTAAAAAAGCATTAAATTCACTCAAAGAGGCTTTACACAACTGATCTAATTGGATGTGTACATTTTCTAAGGTAGCAGTACAAAACTCATTTTCATTTAAATATTCTATCAATTTAAATCGATAACGAGGATGCATAGGTTCATTTAAGAATCTCAAAAAATTAAGCATAAACTTGACTTCTGTAGACTGCTCTAGCAAAAGTGATTCTGCAGATACAACAGGTATCCCTTTCTCAGACAAGAGTTTAACTAATACCGTTCCTTTTGCTTTGGTACGTGTAAGGATGCATATGTCTCCATAATTAAAGCCGTCTTCTCTAAGTTGTTCAATATTGGACAAACAGCGCGCCTTTTGGAGTTCTTCGTAATCTCCATTATAATCGATGTATTCGATAGAAACATGGCCCCCAGTACCTCTAACTTGTTTAGAATTCAGGTCTGAAAAAAGAGCGCTGTACTTTTGGTTTTCTATTTTAGGGGCAACGGAAGAAAAAAATTGGTTGTTAAAATCTACAATTTCTGCTGCGGAACGATAATTAAAGTCCAACGAGCAAGCCTCCATTTTATAAGGTTCTTTGCCCGATGGTGAAGCTGCCTTTAATTGCAGCTCTATAAACTGATCTACCTCGCCACCCCTCCAACGGTATATGGCTTGTTTGGCATCACCAACAAGCATGGCCGATCCGGGTTTTTGTCCGTTTGCAATTGCATTTTCTAATAAGGGGAGTAAATTTTTCCACTGCAACTCCGAGGTGTCTTGAAACTCGTCAATAAAATAATTTGCATACCGTTCACCCAATCTTTCGTAAATAAAATTACCTTCTTCATTTTGAAGAACTGTAGCAATTTTTTTATTGAACTCGCCAATAGGTATTATGTTGTTCTGCTCTTTAATGTACTGCATTTGTTTTGATATTTCGTGCAGTACTGCCATGGCATAAAAATTACTAGCGATCAAACGAAATTTTACATACTTAGGGTAATCAAGTAGTATTTCTAATGCTCTACTGACGAATGGCTTGTGTTTTTCTTGAAGACTGTCTATGCTTGCATAACTTGAAGTTGGAGCTTTAGAGGCGTACCAATTTTCTTTCTCAATATTGGTGTAGTTTGTTTTGGTAGGAATGTATTTTTCCCATTGCTGGGTTCTCAAATAGTCAAAATACTTATGCAACCCATTTTTTCCCCCTACAAGCCACTCAGGGCTAATCCCCTGGTCTTTGCAATCGTCTACAAAACCTATTCCAATAGCCGAAAGTTCTTGATCAAATTTATGGATGTATTTCTGGATGGTTTTTTGGATTAGAAAAAAGTCGTCTAAATTTAATTCCTTTAAATTATCGCAGTGTTCTTGACCACTTTCCTTAAGAAGTTCCTCCGCTACTAAATAAAAATCGTTTTCAATTAACCAACTCTTGTCGTCTGCCGTTTTGTCTTTTATAAAATTGACGAGCAATTGAGTTAGTTTTTCATCTTCTCCGGTCTTGCTAATAAGTAAATCTACTGCTTGTTTGAGTAGAAGTTTATGTTCCAATTCAACTTCAAAATTTTGCGGCAAGTCTAGATCTTGAGCGAAGGTTCTGATGATGCGGTGCGTAAATTTATCAATCGTACCAATTGAAAATTGAGAATAGTTATGTAAGATATTTTCAAATACAGCTTGAGCTCTTACAGTAAGTTCATGAATCGTTAAACCGGTTTCAGAAACAATAAGAGCCCGCATTTCTAGATCCGTTTGTTCTGCTGTTTTAGGATTGGAAAAAGATTTTAAGCTTGAGATGATTCTATCTTTCATTTCTGCAGCGGCTTTATTGGTAAAGGTCACTGCAAGAATTTCTACAAACTTTTTAGGTGATTTACTCGTTAAGCAAATTTTTAAATACTCCTTTACCAAAGTGAAGGTTTTTCCAGACCCTGCGGAAGCGCTGTATATTTTAAAAGGTATGTTTTCCATTAGTACAAGTATAAACAAAGCATTTGACAATTAATGTCATACAATTAAATTGAAAATTTTCATTTTTTAAAGTCTTAGAAAAGCATTGAAACGAGAAAATATTGCCCTATAAAACTTAGAAAAAAACAAGTAAATTCGATGAAAATTATTCGTACAATTATAAAAAAATTAGTAGCTTAGTAACAGTCAATTAAAAATTAGTTGTTATAGTTTATATGTGTAATTCACTAACTTAAATTTTGAGCTATGTCAGATGTTATTACAAATTTCTTATTAGAAGCTAAACAAAAAGAAAAATTGAGAAAAGTAGATGTCATACTTCGCTTTTTGCGGCTCAAATATAAACTAACGCTAACTAAGAGCGTCTTACTTAAAAGAATTGAAAGTTTAACTTAAAATAATACAAACAAAAAAAGGTGCCAAGGCACCTTTTTTTATGTAATTAATTTTAATTAAGGGGCTTCAGAAAAGTTTTGAGCTACTTTATCCCAGTTTACCACATTAAAGAATGCGTTTATATAATCTGGTCTTCTGTTTTGGTAATTTAAATAATATGCGTGTTCCCAAACGTCAATACCCATTATTGGAGTTCCACTACAACCTACACTTTTCATGATAGGGTTGTCTTGGTTAGCTGTAGAACAAACTTCGAGTTTTCCGTCTTTAACACATAGCCAAGCCCAACCAGAGCCAAAACGTGTTGCTGCTGCGTTAGAAAAGGCTTCTTTAAAACCATCTAAAGAGCCAAAAGCTGCATCTATTGCCGAAGCAAGAGCACCTGTTGGAGTACCACCACCATTTGGTGACATCACTTCCCAAAACATACAGTGGTTGTAAAAACCACCACCATTATTTCGGATACCAGCAGATAGCGTTCCAGAAGTTAAGATTTCTTCAATCGATTTTCCTTCTAGCTCTGTGCCATTAACAGCTGCATTAAGTTTGCTTGTATAACCAGCGTGGTGTTTTCCATGGTGTATTTCCATGGTACGAGAATCAATATGAGGCTCTAAAGCATCATGACTGTAGGGTAAGTTTGGTAATTCGAATGCCATATTATGTATTTTTAAGTATTTAAATTGGTACAAAGATAGAAAATTGATTGCTAATATTTGGAGCCTCTAAGAGAAATGAATCCTTACAAAGTACCTCTTCGAGCTTGTTCAGCTTCAATCGATTCAAATAATGCTTTAAAGTTACCTTTACCAAAAGATTGTGCTCCTTTTCGCTGAATAATTTCAAAAAACATGGTCGGTCTATCTACAACAGGTTTCGTGAAAATTTGAAGTAAATAACCTTCTTCATCTCTATCCACAAGTATGCCAAGTTCTTTTAGTTTTAATAAATCTTCGTCTATTTCTCCACAACGATCTAAAACGGTGTCGTAGTAGTTCCCTGGAACATACAAAAACTCAACGCCTCGAGCAGTCATTTCTTTAACGGTAGTTAAAATATCGTCTGTGGCTACTGCAATGTGCTGGCAACCAGCTCCTTTGTAAAAATCTAAGTATTCTTCAATTTGAGATTTTTTCACTCCTTCGGCAGGCTCGTTAATCGGAAATTTTACACGTCCGTTTCCGTTTGTCATTACCTTACTCATTAAAGCAGTGTATTGGGTAGAAATATCTTTATCGTCAAAAGTAATTAAGTTGGCAAAGCCCATAGTACTGTTGTAAAAATCTGCCCAAACATTCATTTCGTCCCAACCTACATTTGCCACCATATGGTCGATGTATTTTAATCCGAGTGGCGCAGGATTAAAGCTTGATTTTTGAGCTACATAGCCCGGTAAAAAAACACCTGTATAATTTTTACGCTCTACAAAAATATGAACGGTGTCTCCATAAGTATGAATTCCTGAACGAACAACCTCACCGTGCTGATCTTTCTCGGTGGTAGGTTCCATAAAAGGCTTTGCACCTCTTTTTGTGGTTTCTTCAAAGGATTTTGTGGCGTCGTCTACCCATAGCGCAATTACTTTAACCCCATCTCCATGAAGTTTAATGTGCTCAGAAATAGCACCATCAGGACCCATTGGAGTAGTCAAAACAATTCTAATTTTTCCTTGCTGTAACACATAAGAAGTACGGTCTTTTACGCCTGTTTCTAAACCAGCATACGCTACAGACTGAAAGCCCAAACAGTTCTTGTAATAAATAGCCGATTGTTTTGCATTTCCAACGTATAATTCTACATAATCAGTGCCTAATAGGGGTAAAAAATCTTCTGCTTCGGGAAATATTTTAGCAATCGAGTTATTTGTATCTGTTAAATTTGTTGCGTCTTTAGTCATTGTTTTTTTATTATTTAATTATTGTGGAAGCCAAGATTTAAAGTAACCTTCTTGCTCAATATTAACTGCTTCCTCTGTAAGTTGAAAGGGTTTAAAAGGGTCTATCATAACCGCTAATTCTTCTGTGGAGGTTTTTCCTATACTTCTTTCCATTGCACCAGGGTGCGGGCCATGTGGCAAACCTCCTGGGTGTAAAGTTAACATTCCTTTTTCAATATGATTACGGCTCATAAAATCGCCATCTACATAATACAAAACCTCATCAGAGTCTATATTGCTATGGTTGTATGGCGAGGGTATGGCTTTTGGGTGGTAATCGAACATTCGAGGAACAAATGAGCAAACAACAAAGTTATGCCCTTCAAAAGTTTGGTGCACTGGTGGTGGCAAATGCACGCGGCCAGTCATCGGTTCAAAGTTGTGAATTGAAAATCCGTAAGGGAAGTGATACCCGTCCCAACCAGCTACATCAAAAGGATGTGCAGCATAGGTATAGGGCGTTAATTGGTTGTGTTTTTTAATTACAATCTTGAAATCACCCAATTCAGTATGTGTTTCTAAGTTTTCTGGAAGTTTGTAGTCGCGCTCGCAAAATGGTGCGTGTTCTAATAATTGACCAAACTTATTTCGGTAACTGCGAGGGGTTAAAATAGGACTAAAGCTCTCTACAATTAAAAGGCGATTGTCTTCTGTGTCAAATTCAAATTGATAAATGCAACCTCTAGGAATTACCAGATAGTCGCCGTATTCAAAACGTATACTTCCAAAAGGGGTTTTTAATTTCCCGGTTCCTCTGTGAACAAAAATAAGCTCATCTGCCTCTCCATGTTTGTAAAAATAATCCATAGATGATTTTGGAGCTGCCAAACTCACCTGTAAATCACTGTTAAATAGAATGGTTTTTCTACTCTTCAAATAATCGGCTTCTGGCTTAATAGCAAAACCCTTGTAACTTCTGGGTAGTTTGTTTTTAGCAATAGCAACCTTAGGGCTTACGTCTATAGATTCGCCAACAGCTTTAAGCATTGTTGGAGCATGGCAATGGTACAATAAGGAAGACATGCTCGAGAAGCCTTCGGTTCCAAACAGTTCTTCTTGGTAAAGTTCTCCGTTGTCTTGTCTAGACACGGTGTGTCTTTTAGAAGGAAAAACGCCTAGTTTGTGGTAAATTGGCATATTGTATTATTTTAAGATGATCAAAGATAAGTGATTTAGGTAAAACTAAAATCAACTTGATCTTCTCTCAGTAAATCTTCATTTCTAAAACGCAAAAATAGTTGCGCTGTAGCCAGTACATCTTTTTCACAATAGTTGGCAATGCACTTTAAATCGTTTTCTTTCCAATAAACAGCGCTTACCATACTCCCGTCTATATCGTCTTTAGGAGTTGGAATGTTAAATATTTCGCACAGTAGTTTTATGGAAGTATAATGTTTATAATCGCCAAACTTCCAGAGTTCCATGGTGTCTAAATGTTGTATTTCCCATGGTTTTTTTCCTGCAATTTGAAGTATGGGAGGCAAGGTAATGCCATTAATGAGCATACGACGACAGATGTAAGGAATGTCGAATTCTTTTGAGTTGTGTCCGCATAACAATTGGTTTGTGCTCGAAAAGTAATTTCCTTGAAGAAGTGTTGCAAATTCTCGCAACAAAACCGCTTCGTCGTGCTGGTAAAAAGAACGCAAACGAAAGTTTTTAGTGCCGTCTTGGTAGTGAATAAATCCTACTGAAATACATACTATTTTGCCAAATTCGGCGAGTATTCCGGCTCTATCCGTATAATAATCAGATGGAGAAACCTCTTCTTTTCTTTGCCATTTTGTTTTATCGGCCCATAAATATTGCATTTGCTCGCTTAATTCTTCAAAATGAGAAACCCCACTAACGGTTTCGATGTCTAAAAATAAAATATGTTGAAGATCTATGCTATTCATAATCGATGCGGTTTGAGGTTTCTAAAGCGTAAAGAACGTTGGTTATTCTCCAGAGTTTTAGCTAGTCAATGGTATCGTATTGTAAAATGAGTTGTTCGAGGTAAAAATCTAAATCTGTAACACTGTTGTTTACATACTTTTCTCTTTTATGACCCAATCGTACGGCCACTAAATCGAGTGCAGGAATAACCATTACATATTGTCCGTTAACGCCCCTCATGGCATACACCGGATATTTGTGTTGGGTTTCGTACAACCACCAAGAGTACCCGTAATTAGCAGACAGATCTGGATGTAAAGAGGCGGCAACATAAGAGGAGTCTATCAATTGTTGTCCGTTCCAGTTTCCTTGGTCAAGGTAAAGTTGACCAAAACGGGCAAAATCCAAGGCGTTGGAGTTTAAACAACAGTACGCTTTTTCTACGCCACCTTTCTTGTCTAAAGACCATTCTGCTGGATGGCTTGCCTGCATGGGTTGCCAAAGTTTTAAAGAGAGGTATTCGCTCAATTTTTTGCCCGTTGCACGTTCAATAATAAGTCCCATTAATTGGGTGCTTCCACTTTGGTAATGAAATTTTTCGCCGGGTTTGTCTGTAAAGTTTAAACGCAGCATGAGCGCGTTTAAATGTTCAGAAAAATAGGCTTCTGCTGTAACACCAAAGGGATTGTAGTAATCTTCGTCCCAATCCAATCCGGAGCTCATGGTTAGCAGATGTTTTACGGTTACTTCGGAGTTAAAATGCGTTCCGGGTCTTGTGTATTCTGGAATAAAATCGGTAATCTTTTGATCGACACTCTCAATATATCCTTCTTGAATTGCAACGCCAATAAGCATACTAACAACAGATTTGGCCATAGAAAAAGAGTTGGTTTTTGAGCTTCTAGAGCCTATTCCCCAATACGTTTCGTAACGAAGACTGTCGTTTTGAATTACCGCAAAAGCAATAGATTTGTTTTTTTCTAAACGAGCTCGTAGGTCTTTGCTAATTTCATTCTGATTGTAATCGGAAGCTTCTGGCCAAGGTGCCGCAATTCCATTTTGTACTACGCTATTTTCAAAAAAAGAAAAATCTTCAATGGTCGCCGTATTGTTTCCTTTTAAATAGCCCACTTTTATGGCTTTGTAAACGTAGGTTTTACCGCTTATTAAAATATAGGCGTTTACAATAATGAATAAAAATAGTAGTAGCTGGAGGGTAAATTTTAAAACTCGGATCATAAATTGAATTTATTTAAATATACTATAATTATACAGATGAATTAAAAAGAGGCTTTCAAAAATAAAGGGACTAGTGTATAAATCCTTTCTGCAAAAGACATTCTGCTATTTGAACGGCATTGGTGGCGGCACCTTTGCGAAGGTTGTCAGATACAACCCACATATTTAACGTATTTTTAAAAGAGGCATCTCTTCGCAATCGACCAACAAAAACAGCGTCTTTACCCGCTGCATATATAGGCATTGGATAGGTATTCATTTCAGTATTGTCTTGCAAAACCAGTCCGTCTGCTTCATGAAGAGTCGTTCGAACAGTACGCATGTCAAAATCATTTTTAAAGGTAACATTAATACTTTCAGAATGCCCAGCCATTACTGGTACTCTAACGGCAGTTGCTGTAATACCTATGTTTTTATCCCCAATTATTTTACGTGTTTCGTGTACCAACTTCATCTCTTCTTTGGTGTAGCCTGTAGAAGTAAAGTCGTCGCAATGCGGCAAGCAATTTCTGTAAATGGGGTAAGGATAAGCCATCGCACCTTGTAAACCTTGCTCCTCATTTTGCAGTTGCTGCATTGCTTTTACACCTGTTCCAGTAATAGATTGGTAGGTAGACACAATAATCCGCTCCAAGCCGTATCGTTTGTGTAAGGGATTTAAAGCCAAAACCATTTGAATGGTTGAACAGTTTGGATTGGCAATAATCTTATCCGCTGCCGTTAATTCGTTTGCATTAATCTCGGGTACAATTAACTTATGCCCCACCTTCATTCGCCAAGCAGATGAATTATCGACCACACTTGTGCCAACAGCGGCAAATTTTGGAGCCCATGCTAACGAACACGCCGATCCAGCTGAAAAAAGAGCCAAATCTGGTTTTTTTAAAAGTGTCTCTTCTAACGAGTGAACCCTGTAGTCTTTGTCTTGCCAAGAAATTGTTTTTCCTACAGACGTTTTAGAGGCTACGGGAATCAGTTCTGTTACCGGAAATTTACGTTCGGCCAACACTTTTAACATAACAGTACCCACCATTCCTGTGGCACCTACAACCGCTACTTTCATAATTTTAATTTAAGCTACAAATATAACACATATCTGTAGCTTATAATTTTGTATCTTTTTAA
>Ga0257120_1000642_pt1 | contig 24969 bp, 24 predicted proteins | sample SI106_10metaG_FD_190153 | JGI IMG/M metagenome (GOLD analysis project Ga0257120, IMG submission 190153) | Marine microbial communities from Saanich Inlet, British Columbia, Canada - SI106_10 | ecosystem: Environmental > Aquatic > Marine > Inlet | place: Canada: British Columbia | collected... | reverse complement strand
CTCCCAAAAGGACATTGAAAAATTGAGGCATTTCATCAAGGCTTGATTTTCGAAGAAATTGTCCAAATTTGGTGATACGAACATCTCCTCGCGTAACTTGAACTAAATCTGCTTTGGCGTTGGTAACCATAGATCTAAACTTAAAACAGTTGAACGATTTGTAATTGTATCCGTTTCGTAGTTGGGTAAAAAACACAGGACCTTTAGATTCTATCTTAATAATGAGCGCGATAATAGGGGTTAGCCAGGACAGAACAAATATGATTATAGTTAATGAGAATACAATGTCGAAAGTGCGCTTTAGGAAAAGACTAAAAGGATCATCGAGGGGAATTGTTCGGAACGTTAGAATTGGTATAATTCCATAATAATCGTGTTGTAATTTTTTAGAAAGGACTTTTGAGCGGTCTGGAATGAATTTAACAACTTTAAGGTTATTATCCGCATAGTTTACAACAGCTAAAATATCCTCGTTACTTAGTTCTGAAATAGAGCAAAAAATCTCATCAATTTCTTCGTTAGTGATATAGGTAAATAATGCTTTTAAATCTAACTTAGAACGGTCTTTAAAACACACTGTTTTTTTGTTTTCAAAACCATAACCCGGGGTTTGCATCAGAAATTTTTCTAGCGATTTAGCTTGGGGTGTTTTACCCAAAATAATCGTTTTTCGAATATTTCCTTTGAAAGTTGACCGGTATCTTTTCAATAAAAAATACATCAAGTATTTGAAAAATGTGATGCAACAAAAAGTTACAAAAATATATTTAAGAATGAGTACAGGGGAGATATTAAGTGTAAGATTAATTCCTGAGTACGTAAATACCAATAAGCTAAAAAGTAGACCCTGTCTAAAAAGTAATTTGGAGATTCTTATGACACTAGAAAACCTATGAACCTCGTAAAACCCAGATACTAAAACGGTAACAATCCACCCAATGGAAACAGACACTATAAAGCTTAGAGGCGGAATATCTTTAAAAAAATAAAGAAGCCCAAGCCCATTTATAACCACCAAATCAATGGTGTATGAGATGGGTTTTATAAATCCTGAATATCGGCCGTGCTTGAATAAACTCACTTAGTTTTTTATGTGTTTCGAGAAATCTTTGTGATCAATCTTGGTTAATTTTTCTTCGGATAAATTCTGAAAATATGTGTACGTCATTTTCATCCCATCGCTTCGAGCTATTTGAGGTGACCAATTTAATACTTTTTTAGCTAATGTAATATCTGGTTGCCGTTTTAAAGGATCATCTTCTGGAAGCGGTTTAAAAATTATCTTTTGGTTTGAGTGTGTTAATTTTAAAATTTCCTCTGCAAATTCAATAATGGTGAGTTCATCAGGGTTTCCTAAATTAACGGGGGGTGAATAGTCACTGAATAATAGCCGATAGATGCCTTCAATTAAATCACTAACATAACAAAAAGAACGTGTTTGGGTGCCTTCGCCAAATACAGACAGGTCTTCACCCCTCAACGCTTGTCCCATAAAGGCTGGTATGACACGTCCATCGTTCAGACGCATTCTAGGGCCGTAAGTGTTAAATATTCGCGCAATACGGGTTTCTAATCCGTGAAAGCGGTGATAGGCCATGGTGATAGCTTCCTGAAAACGCTTGGCTTCGTCATAGACGCCTCTTGGCCCAATAGTATTAACATTTCCAAAATAATCCTCATTTTGAGGATGTATCAAGGGGTCTCCATAGACTTCAGATGTTGAGGCAATAAGAATTCGGGCGTTTTTGGCTTTAGCTAACCCCAGAAGATTGTGCGTCCCTAGGGAGCCTACTTTAAGGGTTTGGATAGGGATTTTAAGATAATCTATGGGGCTTGCAGGAGAAGCAAAATGTAAAATATAATGTATTGGTTCTTCAATGCTTATATGAACGGTAACATCGTGCTCTATAAAATGAAAATTGGGGTGGTTAAATAAATGCTGGATATTGTCCTTATCTCCAGTGATAAAATTATCCATGGCTAAGACTCTAAACCCTTCATCAATAAAGCGATCACATAAATGGGATCCTAAAAATCCTGCAGCTCCTGTGATTAGTATGGTTTTGGGCATAAATTTCTTTAGATAATGTACAAAGGTAAGAAAATATTATTCCAAGGCAACTTTGAAAACCGTTTAAGGGTCACAAGGTGTTGATTTTTTTAAGCATCCTATTTAAAACCATGTCTTTAGAAAAATGCTTGAGAACATGTGTTCTTGCACTACTCCCCATAGCTTTCATCCTATCGTCTTGAGATGTTAACTCATCTAATTGTCTAATGACTTCTTTAGAATATTGGCAGAAATAAAGACCTGCTTCGGTTGATTTGAATGTGCTGTTTATTTCAGAATCTTTATGGCCAATGATGATAGATGGTTTTGCACTTGCCATCATTCCTAATACTTTTGACGGCATTACGGTGTCTAATAAATCTGGTTTTTGAAACAACAAGTGAATGTCGGTACTGCAGAGCAAATCAGACAACTGATTATAGGGTACAGGGGGGTAGTACTTAATGTTGGCAATGTTTTTTATATTTTCTAAAACCCACTCTTTTTTGGCGCCATCTCCAACAATTATAACATCGTATTTGTTTTTATCTAAATCATTACAAAATTCAATAAAGCTATTCCAATCTTGTTTGTCTCCTATATTTCCTGAGTAAAGGAGTGTTATTTTTTTTGATTTAGTATAATCGTGTTTTTTAGCGATTAGGGGATCAATTGTAGTTTGATCAATCCAGTTGGGCAAATAGAACGTTGAACTTTTTGTCTTTTGAGACAGTTTTTCAAGCATGCTAAGACTTATAGTGCTTCCTACCGTAGCCCTATTAAGGATCCACGACTCGATCTTAAATAGTAGTGAAAAAAGAGGATTCGTTTTTTTGCTAACACCTGTTTGTAATGCCGCATCAAATTCAAAATCCTGAATATGAACCCATAGTTTTACGTTAAATCGTTTTTTTTGAATCCAACCCAAAAATGCAGACGATGTAAATGGTACAACAGCAATGACTAAATCGCAGTTTTTAATTTTAAATAAGTTAAAAAAAGAACCAAGAGTAAAGTCTATTAAATGTACTATTCTTTTAAAAAAAGCAGGAGCCTTAGGGACATACTGCCTGTATCTTAATAGAGTTGTTGACCCTATGGATTCTTTATAAAACAAGGGCTTTTGCTTGTATTCTTTATAAATCTCCCACTGCGGGTAGTATGGAAATGCGGTCACAACAGTCACGTTGTGCCCATTTGATTCAAGAAATTCAACCCACTGAGAAGAATAGAGACCTATGGCTGAATCTTCTGGAGCATAATTTAAACTTATAAAGGTGATGTTTTTGTTTTTCAATCTTTTGGTGTTCTGTCCTTAATTGGTTTTGCTGGCGACCCTATGCATACTTTGTTTGAGGGCAAATCCTTAAATACTGAACTTCTTGCGCCGACTACGGTACCATCTCCAATTTGAACTGATGGCGCAACATATACGTCAGTTGCTAGCCAACATTTAGAACCAATAGTAATTTTTTGTGCATAAATATCAAAATTTTCGGAATGATAATCGTGACTCCCAGTGCAAATATAACATCTTTGTGAAATAACAGTGTTAGACCCTATTGCAATTGTTCCTAGTGAATACAAAACGACGTCGTCCCCAATCCAGCTATAGTCGCCAATAGAAACTTTCCAAGGATATGTAATTTGAGTGGTTGGTCTTAGAATTACTTTTTTTCCAACTTTTGCTCCAAAACTTCTAAGTAAGAAACGACGCCACCCGTACATTACTTGCGGCGATGGACGAAATAAAAGTGCATAAACGACCCACCATAGTTGGACGGTAATTTTAGATTTTCCTCTGAAATCTTTTGGAGTTTGGTATTGCGAAAGGTTTTGAATCATTATGCTTTAAAAATTTTCACCATATTTTCAATGAAGTTATCAACTCGGTATTTTGTTTTAGCTGTAAGATGATTTTCTACTCTTATTTTGTTGGCTAGTGTTGTATTTAGAGTTGTCATTTTAATTTTGGAAGCTATATCGACTGGGCTTTTTTTATCAACATAGTAGCCATTTACGGCATCTTTAAAGACGTCGGGGATTCCAGCATGATTTGTTGTTAAAACAACATTTCCGGTTGCCATGGCTTCTAAAATAGATATTGGCTGCCCTTCCATTTCATAGTATGTAGGTAATATAAATATATTTCCCCATAAAAGTAATGTTTTCTTTTGATTCCCCGATACAACACCAACGTAATCAACGTGCTTAAGTGACTTAAACAGCTTTTCTGTTTTATGCACATGTTTGGCATCTATGTTACCCGCAATTTGTGCTTTGTACTCAAAGCCTTCGGCTTCAAGAATATTGAACGCTTCTAGCAACTCGAAAATTCCTTTCTCCTCCATTAAATTACTTAAAAAAATAATTCTTGGTGTTGGGTTTGCTAGTTTTCGATTTATGTCCTCACGATCTACAAATAAATAGTTTTCTACGAAATTGTACAGGACATGAATATGCTCGTCTTTTATAAAAGGAGACATATTATCAATTAAAGATTCCGACAATACAATGCCTTTTGAGGTTTTATTTAATAAAATCTTAAATATTTTTTTTTTAATTCCTTTTAAATTCCGGTATTCCTTCCCTAAGTAATTACCATGAATATGTGTTATAAGCTGCTTGTTTAACAAAGATGTTAATGTAATAAAAAAGCCATACTTTAAAACTCCGAAAAATGTTTGACCAGGAGTGATATATACTATGTCGGATTTAAGTATTTTGTAGGAATACAGAGCCAATTTTAGATTAAAGAAAAGTTTTGACAGTGAAAATGCTCCTAGATTTTCATTGAACTTATAGAAAGATGTGTTTATAAAACGAATAGAAAAATCGCTTTGACTATGTAGGTTATCGACCACAATTTGATTTGCCAAAGAAACACCTGTTGTTGGGTTGGGCAACGGCCCTATAAGTAATATTCTTGTCATAAAATTATTTCTTGATTACGTTTGTAAAAAGCAAAAAAATTAATAAAAAACGAAAAAAGCAGCACGCCATCTTGTCTTTCTAAAATATTTTCAGTTAGCATTACTATAATAAATAAAATTAGTATTGCTGCACTCGTGAGATTTTTGTTCGTCAGTGCATTTTTAAGATTATAAAAAAGCATCCCTGATAAACTTATAACCCCAAAAATTCCAGCTGCCAACCAAGTGCTTAAATACTGGTTGTGAGAATTAAAATAAGCCCCTTTGAAAATGTTTTTATGTACAGAAAAACAATGTTCTAAAATGGATTTAACATCTCCAATGCCGTAGCCAAATAGCGGGCGTTTGATTATGTTTTCAAAAGCACAGTCAAATATATGAATCCTCATAGAGGTAGAGCCTAAAACAGCGTTATTATTATGAAAAATCGCATTCCATAATTCGAGAAAACGCACTCTTAATGGATCAATTGTAAACAGTAAAACAAGACTTAGTAGTAAACCAAAACCTATGATTAAATTGTGTTTAAATTGTCTTCTTTTTTTAAGGAAATAAAAGGTGAATATCAGAAACGTTACTATTAATGTGCCTTTTCTAGCCAACATAAGTAATACGAAAGCCAAAAATATAACGCCGAAAATTATCAATATTTGTTGCTTTATGTTTTTTGTTTCCTCAATTAATGGGATTGATAGAATCATTGCGACACTAACATATAAAGACATGTATATCGGATGCATTGAATATTTACCATAGCCAATATTCATTCGATTTGGGAAATGGATAAAAATACTTTGATTTAAATAGCCATTCATATAATTATGTATAAATATGCTTATTAAAAAAAGAATAGTAGCCACAAAAAATGAAATATAAAAAAGTCTTAATTGTTTATTTGTAATTACAATTAAGTTCGCTTTAATTAAATAAAAACTTAGCGGCATTACGACTATCGGAAGAAACACTAACATTCTTGTTAAACCAAAATCAACATCGCTGCTGTAGCTCAGACTTGTTAGCATCACGAAAAAGAAAAGAATGTTAACAAAAAGCAATTTGCTTTTTAATACTTTTATGTGTTTGATTGATGGGAATAATAACAATATTATAAGAGAAAAAATAAAGGTAGGAATATTTCTCAAATTAATAGGTAGTAATAAGGAAATCGAAAACAAAAAGATGCCGAGAAGAAAAAGTGGTTTTACGATTCTAATTTTTAAATGGTTTGCCATCACTTAAGTAATTTACTTATTAATTTTGGAATAAGATAAACGCCAATTAGAGGGCCAACAAAATAGGCAATCCCATTTGTTAAATCGCCTCTCATCAAAAATATTAAATGAACCGCAAAGTAAAACGCTATAATTTCCTTTAAGTCGTTTCCGGATCTGAACCAATTTAAAAATTTAATCATCGTAAAAGCTAATAATATTGATAGAAGTAAAACACCTATAATTCCAAAGTTTATATAACCTTCAGAGATAATAGAATTGGACAGGTTATTGAAATTTCCATCTCCAAAATTAAAATTATCAATTAAATGACTTCCAATCTCTTTACCTGTTGTTATGGGTTTAGATACCCAAATGCTTCTGGGAATAAAAAAAAGAAAAGACCCTAAAAGATTATACCCAAAAGACAAACCATATGCTTTTGTATAATCTACGGTTGCTATTATATTAGCAAATGCATCGTAGTGTAACGAGTTAAATGTCTCAAGAACTGCACCCGATTCTATAAGGTTATTGAAAAAAATATCCGGGTTACTAATCAGCTCACTTAAGCTAGCATCTAAGTGAGTTATGGATGAAATTAGAGGAAATCCAATAATCATTGATGAAAATAAAAATAAAAAGAATTTTGCGTTCGAGTTAATGATTTTAGGGTAGAAAAGATATATTAGAGTGATGTATATGGGCCCCAACGCGTTTCTTTTTTCAGTTAATGGGTTTTTTAGAACAAACAGTATAACAATCATTAATAAAAACATCCAAAACACTACCAATGTGTTTGTTGATATTTTCTTTTTTATTTTTAAATATCTAAAAGCAATTACCACGCCAGCAAAAGGGATAAAGAATAGCATTTTCTTTTTTAATAATAGAACGGCAAGTGACGTTCCTTCTTGGCCAGAATAAACTGAACTTATTATTTCGCTAACTATATATTCATAATTTGATATGAAAATTAATATTGAAAAAGCACCTAATATTAATATTTGAAGAGGGGCGGAACGGTTGATCTTTTTTGGTAGGTTGGTAAGTTCTTTACTCTGTTTTTTACTTTTTAGAAAAACATAGGAACAAAAGAATACTACATTGAAAATCAGGATTAAAAAATTTGTAAAAAGAATCTCTAATGTTTTATAAGGAATCGCATTGGAGAAAACCATATTATTGGAAGCCATAGAGTCAATTTGAATCATAGGCGCCATGAATAAAAAGAGGTATGTGAAAATAGTATAAGAAGTCAAAAAAGGCGAAAAACATTTCTCAACATTTAAATGATAATTGGTGATATATGTAATCACAACAAAATTAATAAAGAAAGAACCCCATATTAATGGCTCCATTCGTAAAAACAAAAACAGTGCTGAACTTAAAAATAAATACAAAAAAGTTATAACATGCTTAAGTTTCATAAAATGAATTTAATTAATATGTTTTCTAGATATAAACGTTTTCTTGGCGTAAAAAAAAGCAAAAGCATTTTTTATGAAATGAATTAAAAGCAAAAATACTACAAAGTTTTTATACTCTAAAAACACACTAACGACCACAAATAAGCCCCACAAAACATAGGATATAATATTGATTATATTATAATTTTTAAATTTATCGTTTATTAAATAAAAGGGTTGAACAACCCAATTAAAGGCACTAAACACCAACACTACTATTGAATAGGGTATGATAGAAACAATGACTTTTATTTTATTATTGAAGCTAAAATCTATATTAGATAGGATAACTGATAATATATAAAAGATGAGTGCTATTAATAAATATAATACTAATGTTTTAGTTTTAATTTGGAGCGCCTTGTTTATGTTTTTTTCGAGTAAATACTTTTTAATTAATGGTGCATATATTGAATTTACTCCAATGCTTATGAGTAGAAATATATTAAAAACATTTAAAATATATCCAATCTCAACAAGCTCATCTGGGGTTGAATATAGCTTCGCTAAATGTAAAAACCCTAAACTAGAAGCCCAACCAAGGGCACTAATAGAAAACAGGTTTAAAACTTTCTTTAGCTCCTTAGTACTCAAAAAGCTGAGCTTAAAATCGAACCCCAATAGATTGGTGCTTTTCAGAATCATCAAAACAATGAGTAGCCCTAAAGCTTTTCCAAGAAAAAAAGCGACTACTATATTTTTAAGAATAAGCATCAATATGATGATACATAAAAATGAAATTAAAAATAACGCTTGAACGACGAGAGCTTTTTTATGTTCTTCAATTATTTTATAGTAGTTGGTGAGATAAACTAAATATGAATTGATTAACATGCTCAAAAATATACTGATAAAAACAATAGTATTATCAACCTCAAAGTACTCGGACACTTGACTTTTAAAAACAAAATAGATACTTGCAAATAACAACACCATTACAATCGAATTGGAGGTCATTTTGTTGGTGATCTGCTTGTAGCTTGTGATCGATTTAGAATAGATTAGGCTGGAATGGTTGAGTGGTAGAAGTAAGCTTAAAATTTGTTCTAAGGAAAGGAGTAATAATATAGTGATATACTGCTCTGAATAAACGCCTATGGCAAAGTAAAATAGCAGGATGTAATTAAATCCTTTGGATGCTCCTGAGATAAATATATATTTCAAGGATATTAAAAAATTGGCGCTATTTTTAAACATTTTTTATTATTTCATCCACTACTCTGTCAACACTTTTCCCATCCACTGCGCCGACGGAGTCTTGTACGTAATTTTGAATTAAACTTTCATTAACATCAACATTTAAAAGGCGCGTTTCAAAGGTTTTTTTATCCGAATAGTATTCTATAACATCTTCCGGGTATTGTTTCAATACACCTTCAGACAGACCCCATCTTGGCGACTTTACTTTCTTGTTTAATATCAAAGCATAGACAATGGTAGAAGAATAAAGGCAGATCACAAATAAAGAATGGTGCAAATAATTCTTAAAGTCTAAATCTTGGAAGTATGTAATATTGTTTTCTTCGAAAAAAGGTTTCAGTAGTTCGACTTCTCTTCTTGGGTGCAACTTGACTACTAATTGTAAAGACTTGTTTTTAAGAACCTCATTAATTTCAGCCATAAATTCAAACCACTTCTCATTGTCCCAACCAAACGTTGAAGGCATTCCATCGTCTATATAGGCAACATATGTGTTGGATTTAATATTTAACTCCTCAGAGCAAAATGTGTCTTTATTTTTTATCTCTGTATTAAAAAATTTATCTAGTTCTGGGTTTCCAACAACCTGTACCTTGTTTTTTGGAAAACCAAACGTATTAGTCATTAGCTCATAATCAGACTCGTAATAAACAAAAGATTTAGTGGCGTCTAACTCCTTACAATACTTGGGGAGTATCATAAACTCTGTTGGGTTTTTAATCAGTTTTTTAAACAAAGTACCTATTTCACTTAAACTTTTTAGACCAAGGATGTAATTATAAATTGAAAATATATTCTTCTTTTTTATTTTAGAAAACAAGCTACTCTTACCGAGAGCGGCCTTCACATCTCCAAGGTTGTCTACGACGATTAATTTCCCATGCGCTAGATAAAACACACTGATTCCTAAGTCTTGGCAAATTTGAACCAAAACTCTGTCTAAAATAAAAGATAAATTAAGCAAAATAATTGCGCTTGGATTTTCTTTCAGGATAATTTTTTTTAAGCGCTTCGTTTTATAAAAAGAAATATCTCGTAATGTTAAATCTTCAATTTGCTTTTCAGGACTGTCAACCTTTTCAGATAATGAGGCTGTATGGATTAAAAGTGTCTGGAAACCTTTCGCTTTGAATTTGGAGTCTAACCTTAAAAAGTTCCGGTAACCTTTATCCCAGTTATCGAAGTAAATTATTTTTTTCAATTTTTGCTTCTTTAAAAAATATTCGATCGATATAACAATTAGGTATACGACGTTTTGGTTCAGAACATATTCTATGTTTTGAGCTACAAGCTACACATTACTGTAATTTATGCTACAAAAATACGTTGATATTATGCATATAACAAATTCTATTTTAGAGATGTCCCAAAGCACTGAAAAATTTGATTCTAATTATTGACAAACGCATGAATCAAATTATCGATACACAACTTTGCTTCTTGTCATTTATTTAGTGTGAAGGTTGTATTTATTTTAAAAAAACTGATAACTCTAAGTGTTGAAATGAATTATTTAATGTAGCTAAAATCTAGTGGAGTGGCAAAACTTGCATCTTTTGAGAATTTTTTACCTAATATTTCTTTATAGTGCTTTGGGTGTAACCCATTTCCCGGTCTTATTGATCTAATGTTTTCTTTTGTAAGTGTTTCTCCTTTTTTCACATCTTTAGTAATAAACAATGAGCGAGAAGCTAATTTCGATAAGTTTGTAGCTTTACTTCCAATATTATAGGATACTTTTCCAATAGCCTTTTCTGCGTCTCTAACAGATTTAACCATTTGGGTGAATTCCTCAACATCCAGAGAAAAAGCAGCATCAGCACCCCCAACAGATTTATCTAATATAAAATGTTTTTCTATTACTTTGGCTCCTAGTGCAACTGAAACAGTTGGCACAATTGTTCCTAAGGTATGGTCTGAAAGACCCGGTATCACTTGAAATGTCTCAGCAAAATTGTTCATTGTTTCAAGATTAGCATCTTCAATTGGAGCGGGGTATGATGTGGTGCATTTTAACAAAACGATATTGTTGTTTCCTACATTCCTGCATGTTTGAATCGCCAAATCAATATCGGCAATGGTGGCAATTCCTGTACTAATTATTATTGGTTTGCCGGTTTTAGCACATTTTTCAATTAAAGGAATGTCTAAAATCTCAGGAGATGCAATTTTATAGGCAGGGGTATTCAGGCTTTCTAAAAAGTCTACTGCGGTCAAATCAAACGGAGATGAAAAACAAACTAAGCCTTCCTCTTTTGCTACCTCAAACAGTCTTTCATGCCATTCCCAGGGCAAATGCGTTTCAGTATAAAGTTCGTGTAAATATTTACCATCCCATTGCGTACCATGGTTAATTAAAAACGTTTCATTTTTAGCATCTAATGTGATTGTATCTGGCGTAAAGGTTTGCAACTTAATCGCATCTGCTCCCGTTTTTTTAGCGGCCCGAATGGTTTCTATCGCTATGTTGATGTCTTTTCCGTGGTTCGCCGAAAGCTCAGCAATAATAAAGCATGGATTACTCCCTCCTATTTCGGTGTTTCCTATGTGTATGTTTGTCATTTTTTTAACTTATAAACTCGTTAAATCCTTTATAAAATTTTTGTCCTTCTTTAGCAGCTTCGTAAGGTTCTAATTCTATATTTAGCTTGTCTTGAATTGACCATTCTAGATCTTTAAAACCAAACATATGTCTAAATAAAACAGTGCTTGAAAACCTTGGGTTTATTTCAAAAACAACAGGACCTTTTGTTGTTAACATTAGTTGTACATTTATAGAGCCATCAAGGTTAATCTTCTCCGCTAAATTACGTAACAAATCATTAATTTGTTCATTATTGATAATTTCGCCATAGCCGCTATAGCCACTCGTTAGTTCTCTTTTAAAAACAAGGGTTCGTATTTCTTGTTTTTTACTTCTAAAAACTCCGCACGTAAATTCTCCCTGACTATCTTCTAAAAACTCTTGAGCAATAAAATCTGAATGTTTTGACTTGATATAATTATAATCCTCTAAATTTTCAACTTTATATATAGCTGCGCTTCCAGATCCTGTTCTCGATTTTAATATCACAGGGAAATTGGGTACACTTTCTTCGTCAACTAAGACCGTTTCTGGAAAGGGTAAATTGTTGGATTTTAAAAAATTAACGGTTGCTAATTTATCAAATCCAATTCTTAAAGCTTCAGGTGAAGCAGTAAGCATTTTAGCCCTTCCAATCGCTTTTAAATTATCCGTGTCTGAAAAATACCTCAACTCTGGTTCTGACATTGGAATGATGTAATCAATTTTATTGTCTTCAACAAAAGACTTTAAATTAGAAAGATAGTTTGGGTCTGTGTATGGTAATCCTATGAAAAAGTTTGAATACACAAATTTGCCCGCGTTCTTGTCTGAAATATCACAGCCATATAACTCATCTACTAATTCGCTTTTGTTTAGTATTTTACCTATACTCTGTCCAATATCTCCGCCACAACCCGTGACTAATATATTAATTTTCATAATTCTTGTTGTTTCTTTTTAGTACCTTACGTAGATACTCTTTTTCTTCATTAAACTCTTTCAATTCATTGACAACGCCTTCTACATTATAAGGCGTGTTTTGTGGTGTGTAAACCCCGTTTTTAGTGTTTATGATCCCCCAGTTGGCAATTCCACCAACGGTTCGAGATTGTCCAACAGAGCCTACATTTACGAGAAACGAATTCTTGCCTTTATAAATCATAGGATAATGTGTGTGGCCATTGAACACAAAGTCTAAGTTTTCTTTATCATTTGCATTTAAAACTTCTAAGGAAGCGTCAGGATATATATATTGATCCTTATCATTTGGAGACCCATGACATAGAAGAAAAGACATGTCGTCTTTTGTGACAGTTTTTTGTTCTGGTAATTGTTTTATTTCGTTTATAAGTGTTTCGGTAAAATGTGTTTCGTAGTAAGAAAAACAAGAGCCGTACTTGGTATTTATTTCTTTTTTACGTGTTTCTGATGCACTTAAGTATTCTAAGAAAAGGCGTTCATGGTTGCCGGTAATCATATCAAAGGACCAGTCGTTAATAAGTTCAAATACCTCTATAGCACGATAAAAATACCCTAACTGATCCCCTAGTAAAAATAAATGATCTACGCGCTGTCTTTTGGCCTCCTCAAGCACCGTTTGCAAAGCAATGTGATTCCCATGTATGTCTGATAATACGGCTATTTTCATGCTATAAAATATTATAAGTACTAACGATGTTCAATGCGACTTCTTGTACTGATTTCAGTTGTTCTGTCTTGTGAAACTCTTTAAAGAGCTCAATATTTGGCATTATTTTCTCTGTTTTGCTTCTTATGTTTTTTTGCATATCCGTATCCATGACGCCAGGGTCTAGATTGTGTACTTCAATGTGTTTATTGTTTTCTTCTTGTAGTTTTAATGTATTAAAAAACATCTCGTTAGCCGATTTTGTACTACAATAAATACTCCATCCAATTATTGGTCTTTTAGCAGCTCCACTAGAAATATTAAATATTCTAATACGCTTAGATCTATTGTTTTTTATAATGTTATTAGTTAACAAAAGTGGCGCAATTGTGTTGAGTTGAACGGCTTTTACAATAGATTCATCGTCAAAGCTACCTATAGATTCGATTGGATTAATGCTTGCGGCGTTATTAATAAAAATCACTTCTTTAAATTGAGACGTGTAATACGCGTTCAGTTCAAGTTCTTCTTCTACATTAGTGAGTTTCGAGAGGTCTTTCTCTATAAAAATAACACGCTTATTCTTTATTATTTTTTGTTCGTCGTTAAAATTTCTTGAAATAGCTATTATAGTAATGGCTTCTTCTTTTAAAAATAAATTAAAAAAAGCATTCCCTAAACCTTTATTTACACCTGTTATAATAACTAATTTTTCCATAAAATGTTCCGCCTAAACCTCTTTTATAATAACGCAAGAAAACGTTTTTTTTGTTCTCCGTCTATAATTGATTTTTGGTTCTTGATTTGAATTTGAATTTTTTCTTGTGTTAATGCTTCAATTTTGTTGGGGAGCGTATCAAAATTAAAGTTACGTAAATCATCCATTCCAAAAAAGACTTCATTTACCTTTATTCCATTATAAAAGTCAATTTGATTTTGAACAAAAAAACCTGTATAGGTTGGCATTTTCACTGTGATAACTTCATATAATATTGTGCTTGCTGAAACAAAAGAAATATTCGATCTATTCATAAGATCATTAAGTGCCTGTTCGTTTAAGTTTTTATGCACCTCAATTTTATTGTTTTTGTTTGCAACTTCATAAATCTCTTTATGGTTGTAGGCGCCCCCAACAACAACATTAATCTTTTTAATTTTTTTAATATTTAATATTGCCTCAACCGTTTTAAAGGTGAAATCAAAGTAGTCGGAACCTCCATAACAAACAAATGCAGTGTCTATAGTAGAGGCCTTTTTTTCATGTTTAGCCGAGGCTAAAAAACTAGGTCTCAGTATTGCATAATCCGCGCCCAATCCAAAAAATGTGTACGGTTCACTACTAAAGGTTTTCTTATTTACATTTGGTGAATGATTCACCACGATATCGGCATACATATGCTCTACCGCTAAATCATCTATATAAATTAAAAAATAACCAAGTTCTTTTATTTTTTTTTGATAGGGACTTGTAAACTGATACCCATCTGATATAAAAATATACTCATTATGTGAGAAATTTTTATCGATCCAAAAAGGTTCCTCGCTTATATCAATTTCCTCTGGAATTATTTTTAATGTATAATCACTTGGAAAAATACTTAAAACAGAGCTCTTCTTTGTTAAAAAAACAAAATCAAACTGTTCTTTATAAATCTCTACGAGGGCAAATAAACGGTATAAATGTCCTAAACCAGATTCAGCAGTTCCATCGGCTCTAAAAAGTATCTTTTTTGTCATTAATTTAGACGCTTAAATCCTGAATGACAGACAGGACCCTCTAATAAATTATCAATATTTTTAAGGTCTCTATTACATTCTGAAATTGTTTTATAAACACCATCTAGGGCATCAAAATAATCTGTGATATGCTGATCTTTATGTTCTGTACACGCATAGAAATTTGTACTTGCTAGGAAGCCTTTTTTAAGCATTTCTTGAGTTACAAATGTTTTATACTTCATGGCATCTTTAGCGTTAAAACTATAGGTACATAAAGAAGGAATACCCCCTAAGGATATTGATAAATTATGTGTTTCTGCTAATGACTTCCATCCGTTTTGTATTTTCTTTCCTTGCGCTGTAATAATATCCCATGAGTTTATTTTTTCCATCACTTCAAGGGTTTTTAGCGCTGCTGTTGGGCCAATACGTTCGGTCCAAAAAGTACTGCTAATAAAAGTAGTCTGAGCAGCCTCCATAACTGACCGTCTTCCAACGACTGCGGTGAGGGCATATCCATTTCCTATTGTTTTGCCGTACATGGCCATGTCTGGTTCAATATTAAATTTCTTATAGATTCCGCCATAGGTTTCTCTGAAACCAGAAGTACATTCATCAAAAATTAATACAATATTTCGTGCTGTTGCCAAATCTCTAACCTTTTGAAGGAAATTATCCTCGGGACCAACATTTCGCATCACTTCCATTTTTATGACACCAATATCTTTGCTGTGAACAATTTCGAGGAGTTCTTCAAAATCATTATAATGAAACGGAAATACAGAATTTTTTAAATTCTTAGGGACACCATTGGGACTCAATCCAGGTATTAAATGGCCAGACAAATCATCGCCCCCATTATGATTGGCAGATAAATACCAATCGTGCCATCCATGATAGCCACATATAGCAACATTGTCTTTTCCAGATGCTGCTCTTGCAATTCTAATCGCAATTGAATTTGCCTCCCCACCACTTCGTGAAAACCGAACCATGTCGGCCCAAGGGTTGATTTCAACCAATTTTTCTGCAAGTGCAACTTCTTCCGGGCAATTTAAAGTGCTCATATTGCCGCTTTTCACAGTTTCTATAACAGCATTATCTACTTCCTCGTTACCATAGCCTAAGGTGTTTGTTCCTATGCCCATGATACACATATCTGTGTATTCTTTACCATCTAGATCCCAGACTTTACATCCTTTGGCCTTCGAATAGTATGACGGCCAGTTGTCTGGTAAAAACATCTCTGGACGTTTTGATAATAACATAGTCCCTCCGGGAATCAATGTTTTGGCTTTTTTGTAAAGGTCTTGACCTGTTCTTTTGCTCATAGTTTCAAAAAAATAGTTATAGATGCAAAGTTACTAATTGTTTTTGTCTTGATTGATGGATTTTTGATATCCTTCATTTCTAACAACAGCACTGTTAAGGGCTTTTATGTCGTGATTGTTTAAGTAATAATCTGTATAAGTTTTCCAGTCTTTATCAAATCCGAGGGTTTCAATGATCTTTTTTATAACTTCAAAATCTTGAGGCTCGTCAACTGTTAATCGGACATGATTATAGTTTTGTTCTAAACCGTGGTTGTTAGATTTAAACAGGGTGCCCCCTTTGTAAGAGGAGTTATTTCTAATATATGGCGTCACATGTTCCCGATCCGATTTAAGCGTTGTGTTACGCCATGCTTTTTCAAGTGCAGAAAATTTAAACACTTCTATATCTTGTCCATCCGGATAACGTTCTTCAAAGATATTGGCATAATAATCAAGGTCTTGCTGCTTTGCTTGGGTAATAACGTCGTCTAAAAGTTTTGGATCTATCAACGGGCAGTCAGAAGTTAAACGGACAATAAAGGTAGGTTTGATGTCTTTCACCGCCTGATAAAACCGATCCAACACATCATCTTCACTGCCTCTAGAGTGTTTTATATTTAATGCATTTGCGAGTTCAACAATGATATCATCTTCTTTTTGAGTTGTAGTAGCAATATAAATGTCATCTACTTCTTGCGCTTGCTTTATACGATCGATATGAATTTGCAAGAGTGTTTTGCCTTGAATTTTTTTTAAGACTTTAAGAGGCAATCGAGTAGACCCAGATCGTGCTTGCGTGACAACAATAACATTCATATTAGCTCCAGTTTGAAGGGTTTAGCAGTTCTATTTCTTTTACATCAATCGCATCAATTAAATGATGGGGAATCGCTTGTTCAATTTTACAAGTATTTATATTATCAACTAGCTGTTTTGAGGTTTCTACCCCAATCAAAACGTGGTCAATGTATTTTTTTTGCAAAACATATTGCAAAGCTAGTGTTTGTGTATTTATTGAAGTGGCCTTTTTTATGTTTTTCAATGTATCCAAATGAGTTATCAACGGTTTTAAGGTTGTTAATATCATGCTTTTTGGTTTAAAAAATAGCCCTTGTAAAAACACCGAACGCGTGTGCACTTCAATACCCTTGCGCTTTGCTTCTTTTAAAAGAGTACTTCTTTTAGAATCATTATCAAACAAGTTAAATGGTATTTGGATGAAATCAAAACCATCATAGTTATTTAAAATATCTTCAATTTCATTATTACCATAAAGTGAAATCCCTGCTTTTGAAACAAGGCCTTCTTTTTTGGCTCCTAATAATTTTTCATATAAGCCTTCATTAGCTTTAAAGCTTGGGTAGTTATGAAACATATATCCAAAAAGCTGATCACTATTTAAAACTTTACAATTATGAGCGATATGGGAAATAAATTTCTCTGGTACAACCACAGCATTACTAGCCAGTTTAGTGATAATCTGAAACTTTTTATTTGGAAATTCTTTTTGAAAATTCCCTATAATTTCCTGAGAGTTCCCATAGGCTTCAGCAGTATCAAGGACCTTTATCCCATTATCAAAAGCAACTTCTAAAATTTCAAACGCTTGTCCTAATGATGGTTTTCCATGTTGATTATTGATTCCATAATCTAACCCTAACTGAACTGTTCCTAATACAATTTTTTCAATCATTTTCTTTTACCATTCGAATAGAGTTACACATCTTTTTGTCATAAATCCCTACGTTTTCAATAATCGATTCTGTTTCAAATCCTAAAGTCTCATACAGTTTTACAGCACTCTTATTTTCGTCAATAACACCTAATGTTATTTTAGAGAATTTTAACTCATTAAAACAATAATCCATAATGGCTTTGGAGGCTTCTTTAGCATAGCCTTTTCCCCATTCGTTACTGTCGCCCATCAAAATTCCATACTCCCCAGAATTGTTTTCTACGTTTATGGGATCAATTTTTATGTTCCCAATATGTTTTTGCGTGTCCTTAACGTTGATGGCCCAAAACAAAATGTTTTTTTGTTCTTGTTCAATTAAAAAGCTTTCTAATTTATGTAATGTATAATCGCCTCCAGACTCTAAATATTTATTAACCTTGGTGTCGTTTAGCCAATTTACATAAGCCATCGAAAGGTGTTTTAACGAAAGTACTTCATAATAAAGCCTTTCTGATTCTAGTGGTATTGCATTCATTTTACAAAAGTTAATACCTTTTCGATAACAAATGCTTGTTCTTCGTCTGTTAGCGTCGGGTACATTGGCAAACTAATGCATTTAGAGTAATAAGTTTCTGAGTGTCTCAAATCTGCGTTTTTGTACCCTATTTCTTTATAATAAGGCAAGGTATGGACAGGAATGTAATGTATTTGAGCAAAAATTTGATGGGTTCTTAAAAAGTCATATAACCCTTTTCTGTCTTCAACTTCAATGATAAATAAATGATGTGCATTTAAAGCGCCCTCTTGTAGGTTTTGAAATTTTATAAGGCCTTCAAAAGCGTTTTTATAGTTTTTGGCTATTTCGTTTCTTCTGATAACACCCGCGCTATTTTTTGCAAGTTGTGTGATTCCTAAAGCTGATTGTATATCTGTTAGCCTGTAGTTAAATCCTAATTCTTGCATTTCATAAAACCATCCGCCATGATCTTCAGTCATCTGCTCTTTGGTAATCCCATGAGACCTTAAAGATGTTAGCTTTTTATACAGAGTTTTGGAATTAGTAGTGATCATTCCACCTTCACCACATGCTATATGTTTTACAGGATGAAATGAAAATATCCCTATATCTGCATAATTGCCATTTCCACAGGGTTGTTTTTGGTTTTTTGAATCGGTAAAATACCCTCCTGGAGCATGACAGGCGTCTTCAATAATCCATAAATCATGTTTGTTAGCTAATACTCTAAACGCTTCTAAATCGACTGGTAAGCCTGCAAAGTCTACAGGAATAATACCTTTGAAGAAACCCTTAGGCTTGCTCTCAATAAGGGTTCTTGTGCTTTCTAAGCACAATACATAGGAATCTGGGTCAATATCAGCAAACCAAACTTTTCCGCCCGCATATCGAACGCAGTTAGCAGATGCCGCAAAAGTGATCGGTGTTGTAATAACCCGTTCTCCTTTTTTTAAACCGAGTGCTAAAACAGCTAAGTGCAAGCCTGAAGTCGCGTTGTTTACAGCAACAGCATATTTCGCCCCTACATAGGCAGCAAACCCGTCTTCAAACTCTTTTACTTTTGGACCTTGGGTTAAAAAATCTGCGGAGAGTGTTTTTACAACCGTATCAATATCATCTTGGTCTATATGTTGTCTTCCGTAGGGTATTGAGTTCATTATACTGTAAAATTAGAATCTACGTGTTCTTTTATCAAATCTCTAAGGCTCTCAACCGTTTCCCAGTCCTCATTTTCACCTGAATTATAACTAAACCCATGCGGTGCTTTTTTGGCGGCAAAAGTGTCTATAAAGTCTTTTAATTTCCATGAATGGGTCGCAGGTAATATGACGTAATACTTCCCTAAATCATAGGTGTAAAATGAATCTGAAGGGGTAATCATCTCTTCGTGAACTTTTTCACCTGGTCGAATGCCTACTAATGGTTTCTCACAATCTGGACCTATAGCGTTTGCCACATCCATTATTTTATATGACGGTATTTTAGGGACAAATAGCTCCCCTCCCCAAGCATGCTCAAGAGCGTGCATTACCATGTCAACACCCCCTTGCAATGAGATGTTAAATCGAGTCATATTGGGGTCGGTGATTGGTAATTTATTTTCTTCCTTCTTTTTGTTGATGAAAAAAGGAATTACAGAACCGTTAGAGCCCATAACATTTCCATATCTAACCACCGAAAAACGAATTGGATTGTCTCCTTTTATATTGTTCGCTGCAACAAATAACTTGTCTGAGGTTAACTTAGTAGCACCATATAAGTTTATAGGCGCACACGCTTTGTCGGTTGATAATGCTACAACACGTTGAACCTTGGTTTGAAGACAGGCTTCAACTACGTTTTCAGCACCTCCAATATTTGTTTTTATACACTCGCCTGGATTGTATTCTGCGATATGTACATGTTTCATGGCGGCGGCGTGGATTACGTAATCAACGCCCTGAAACGCTCTCGTTAGGCGTTCTTTATCCCTTACATCTCCTATGAAATAACGTATTTGTGGATATTTTTCAATGGGGAATTCTTGCGCCATTTGAAACTGTTTTTGCTCATCCCTTGAATAAACAATGAGTCTTCTTGTTTCAGGGTATTTAGCAAGAATGTGGCTTGTGAGTGCTTTCCCAAGAGAACCTGTTCCTCCAGTAATTAATATTGACTTTTTGTTTAAATCTAGCATTGTTCTTATTGTAATTTAAATTGGTTTTCTTTTACCTTTTTAATTCTTTATTATAACTTTATTTCTTCAAGAGTTAAACTTGAAGGTAATATGAAAATATCGTTTTTCTTATCAACTAATCCTTCCCATCCTAAAATAGCTTTGCCCGCAGCCGTTGGCCCAAACAATATTTTAATACTCTCAGAATAGGGTTCAGCTGTTAACGAGCATTTATACCAACCGTCGCCCATGGCTTCTATGGTTGCATCAGGGTTTCTAAAATCTCGTGCGATTTTAACACCAATTAAAGTACCTTCTTTTAGATCAAAAATGGCGTCAGCACGATCGGGATAACCACCTACTATTCTTAGCCCAAAAAAACTATTGAGCTCCGTTGCTTTAACACTAACACTAACTCTATAAGTGCTTTCAAAATTAATTGAAATATCTTGTGTATGTGCAAATGAAGACGCTGCTATTGTGTTCCTTGAAATTCTGAAAACTTCACCTTTGGTATTGTCAGACGGTACTTCTTCTAAGTTAGCTCTCTGATTTCCCCAAGCTATATAGCTCGGAATAGCGACCTCCGTAATGATTAATTCCTTTTTAATTTCAGTTGCTGAAGGTTTTTTTTCACTTCTTTTGCAAGAAACAACAAAAAGTACCATTGAAATTACGATTAATTTTTTCATCTTTTAATTATTATTTTCATGGTTTAAATACCAATTATACAATTTATTTATTCCTTCTGCAAGGCTTACTTTATGTTTTGAACCCAAACTATGTAATTTAGAAACATCCGTGAGTTTTACCATCGTACCGTCCGGTCTTAGCGAATTGAAATATAGTTCGCCTTGGAATCCTACAGTTTCTTTTATCGTTTCGGCTAACTCTTTAATAGAGATGTCTTGACCTGTTCCTATGTTTATATGGGTGTTTCTAATTTCTTTTTCTGTAGCATTGTGAGTGTCAGAGAAATTTCTGTTTTGCATTAGAAACACACAAGCATCCGCCATGTCTTCGCTCCATAAAAATTCTCGTCTTGGAGTTCCAGTTCCCCATATTTCAACACGGTCTGCTGAAACTCCAAAACCGTTTAAATACGTTTTAGCTTCTTCAATATTACCTACCTTTAAATCGCTAACAACGGCGTCAAATTTAGATTCAGATAATAATTTTGCTAAATAAATTTTTCGAATAAGCGCAGGCAGTACATGAGATGTTTCTAGATCAAAATTATCATTTGGCCCATATAAATTAGTAGGCATTACGGAAATGAAATTCGTGCCATACTGCAAATTATAGCTTTCACACATTTTAATCCCTGCAATTTTAGCAATCGCATAGGGTTCATTTGTATACTCTAAAGGGTTTGTTAAGAGGTACTCCTCTTTCATCGGTTGAGGACACTCCTTAGGATAAATACACGTACTCCCCAAGAATAATAATTTTTTAACCCCTTGCACATAACTTTGATGTATCACATTGTTCTGAATCATCATGTTTTCATAAATAAAAGCACCACGATACGTATTGTTTGCTTCTATTCCTCCAACTTTAGCTGCTGCTAAAATCACATATTCAGGTTGTTGGCTTTTAAAAAAATCCTGTACAGATAACTGATCTGTTAAATCTAGTTCACTATGTGTTTTGGTAACGATATTTAAATACCCTTTTGAATGTAGGTTTTTAATAATAGCACTTCCGACTAATCCGCGGTGACCTGCAACATATATTTTAGAATTTATATCCATATATACTATTCAAAATAATTTTCGACTGCATAGCCGCCATCCTTCAAGTATTGTTGTTTTTGCATCAACTTCAAATCACTAGTCATCATGTCTTCTACTAAATATTGTAAATCATATTTAGGAACCCATCCTAGTTTTACTTTTGCTTTAGTGGCGTCGCCTATTAACAACTCCACTTCTGTTGGTCGGAAGTATTTCGGGTCTACAGACACAACTTCTTTATCAATTTCTAGTGAATAAGCTTCATTTTTAGAGGATTTAACATATCCTTTTTCTTCTATTCCTACACCTTTAAATTCTAACTCTACCCCAACTTGCTGAAAGCATAATTTGATAAAATCTCTGACACTTGTTGTTTTTCCTGTGGCAATCACCCAGTCTTCAGCTTCATCAGCTTGTAGAATCATCCACATCATTCGGACATAATCTTTAGCATGACCCCAATCTCTTTGAGCATCTAAATTTCCTAAATACATTTTATCCTGTAACCCCATGGCTATTTTTGACGTAGCTCTGGTGATTTTTCGGGTTACAAAAGTTTCGCCTCTAATCGGAGATTCGTGGTTAAATAAAATTCCATTACACGCATAAATACCATAGGCTTCTCTGTAGTTCACAGAAATCCAATAGGCATACATTTTTGCGACAGCATACGGACTCCTTGGATAGAATGGTGTGGTTTCAGTTTGAGGAACCTCTTGAACTTTTCCGTACAGTTCTGAAGTAGACGCCTGATAAATTCTAGTCTTTTTTTCGAGTCCTAAAAACCGAATTGCCTCCAATAATCGTAAAGTTCCAATACCATCTGCATTGGCAGTATACTCTGGCATTTCAAATGAAACTTGAACATGGCTCATCGCTGCTAAGTTATAAATTTCATCTGGCTGTACTTCTTTAATAATTCGTGTAAGGTTTGTGCTATCTGTTAAATCTCCATAGTGAAGAAAGAAATTTCTATCCTCAACATGAGGATCTTGATATAGATGATCTATTCGAGCGGTATTAAACAAGGACGCTCTCCGTTTTAATCCATGAACCAAATATCCCTTTTTTAAAAGAAATTCACTCAAGTAGGCGCCATCTTGCCCAGTTACTCCTGTTATAAGTGCTACTTTTTGTTGTTCCATTATATTATCTGTTTTCAATTAGTTTTTTTAAACTTATTTTCCATTTAAGGGGCTGTATGTTAAACACCTCTTTGGTCCTCTCTGTGTCTAAAGCACTGTTTTTGGGGCGTTTTGCTGCTGTTGGGTACTGGTTTGACAAAATGGGAATTAACCTTACTGAGAGGTTGTGTAATTCAAAAATCTCTTTTGCAAAATCATACCAACTAGATACGCCTTCATTACAGTAATGATAAACACCAAACTTCGAGTTGTTAGCACTAATAATATTTAGTATCACTTCTGCTAAGTCTCCTGCATAGGTTGGTGTTCCTATTTGATCTGATACAACGCTAATTTCATCACGTGTTTCGGCAAGACGAAGCATCGTTTTCATAAAATTAGCACCATGCTCAGAATATAACCAAGATGTTCTGATGATAAAATGTTTTTTTAATGTTTTTTGTACTTCAATTTCGCCATTCAGTTTAGAAGCGCCATACACACTGATTGGCTTGGGAATATCTGTTTCTGTATATGGCTCTGTTTTTTCTCCGTCAAACACAAAATCTGTTGAAATATGAATTAAAACTGTATCCTGTTCATTACAACAAATCGCTAAGTTTTTAGGACCCTGTGCGTTTATTTCAAACGCTTTTTCAACGTCTGTTTCTGCTTTATCAACAGCTGTGAAGGCCGCGCAATTGATACAATAATCAATTTTTTGATTCGCTTTAAAAAAACCTTCTACCTGTTTCAAATCACAAATATCGAGTTCTTGATAATCTGTATAAATAAGGTTTAACTCTTCATGCTGGTTTTCTAAATCCTTTATACAACTTGCTAATTGACCGTTACTCCCTGTCACCAATACATTTATCATAGGATTATGTTTGAAAGTGTTGGTAATACCAAGTCTTTATCTGAAACAATAAAATCCTCTTCGGGCAATATCCAATCTACGCCCAAAGATGGGTCATCATATCTAAGCCCTTGTTCTGAAGCCTTGTTATAAAAATTATTGCATTTATATGAGAAAATTGCCATATCACTAAGCACTATAAACCCATGTGCAAATCCTCGCGGCACAAAAAGTTGTGTTTTGTTTTCTTCGGATAACTCAATTGAAAAATGCTCAGCAAACGTAGGAGAATCTTTTCTCATATCTACCACGACATCTAAGACCGTTCCTTTTACAGCCCGCACCAGTTTTGCCTGGGCGTCGTTTCCGGTCTGGAAATGCAACCCTCTTAATACGCCTTTTGAAGAAAACGATTCATTGTCTTGAACAAAGTTAATTTCCTCACCTATTAAATCATTAAAGGTGTTTTGATTGAAGCTTTCAAAGAAATAGCCTCTAGTATCTTTAAACACATTGGGCTCTAGAATAAAGCAACCTTTAAGTTTTGTTTCTATTGCGGTCATTCTTATCTATTCAAAATTTTAATTAAATTTTTACCATAACCACTTTTTAATAAGGGCTTCGCTAATAATTTAAGTTGTGTTTCGTCTATATACCCCATTTCAAAAGCAACACCTTCAATAGCGCCTACTTTTAAGCCTTGGCGCTGCTCAATAACCTCCACAAATTGAGAGGCTTGCATTAACGATTGAAACGTTCCGGTATCTAACCAAGCGGTTCCTCTATCTAAAATACTGACGCTGAGCTTACCTTGT
>Ga0257120_1000632_pt1 | contig 25167 bp, 2 predicted proteins | sample SI106_10metaG_FD_190153 | JGI IMG/M metagenome (GOLD analysis project Ga0257120, IMG submission 190153) | Marine microbial communities from Saanich Inlet, British Columbia, Canada - SI106_10 | ecosystem: Environmental > Aquatic > Marine > Inlet | place: Canada: British Columbia | collected... | reverse complement strand
AGAGCAAGGGTCTATACCAGAGGGAGTATTCCTTGGATTTCAATCTGATTCGCTCGAATCAGGAGATTTGGTGGGTGTTTTTTATACCGACAAAGCTGGTAATTACAAATGTGCAAGCTCTGTTTCTTGGAAATCTAACGATTTTAATATGTTGCCCGTTTGGGGCAATTTCCCTCCCGAAGCCGATAATGGAATGGAGATGGGTGAACGCATGATTTGGCTCGCACAAAAAAAGGACAATTTAATTTATGAAATTGAATGTTCTTACCAAAAACCATTAATGGCAATTTACATAAAGGACGGTGCTTCAGCCGTTTTAGGGATGAGGCTTTCTAAAAGCGAAACCTTGACTCCGCTATTGCCCCTCAAAAAATAAATTAGGCATCAATAATTCCCCACAGATATGAAAAACGCACTTCTTTATTCACTGTTTATTTCCATCTTTTGTATTTCATTACAAACTTCGGCTCAATGTACTGTGCCTGATCCTTTTTTAGGCAACACAGGTTCAAACATGACTGTAATGCTTACGCCAGCTCTCATAGTTTCCTTAAACGCTACAGATGAAAACGCCTATTTGGTGGCGCTTTCTACCGAAGGTGTTGTAATCGGATCTCAACCCATGTTTGGTGTAAGTCAAACTACAATAGCTGTTTGGGGAGATGATTCTCAAACTCCTGAGTCCGACGGAGCAGCGGCCAATGAGCTTGTTAGCTTTCAGTTGGTAAATGGTGCAGATCTATTCGATGTTGAAATGCCTGTTTCGGTTAACTATACAACAAACGCCTTGGCTGTTCAACCATCTAGTGCAACTTTAATTTTTAACTGTGGGGCAGTTATTGGTTGTACAGATTCTAGTGCAGTAAATTTTAACGAAGAAGCTTCTATAGACGATGGTTCTTGTGTAGCAACTGTTTTAGGGTGTACAAATTCTGATGCTGCAAATTTCAATGTTAACGCCAATCTAGACGACAATTCTTGTGCAGAATTTTGTTCCAATTGGTTCAGCCCTTTTTTAGAAGAAAATCAAACTACTCAATCCGCTAGTCTATTATTGTCCGAAGCATTTGTCTTATCTTTAAATGCTCAATCTTCATCTGCCTATATTGTTGCTGTAACTCCAACTAATTTAGTGGTTGGGTCAAGCTTGCTTGGACAAACTCAACAGGCTTTAGTAATTTGGCCAGACGATCTTATCACTCCAGAAATTGATGGTGCCTCAGATGGTGAACTCATAAATTTTTATTTAATTGATGATGAAACTGTTTATTTATTAGATTTAGAATACACCTTTGCAACAAACGGAATAGAAAGTATTTCAAGTACAGACACTCCTTCAGTTTTTTGTTTAGCCAATGGACCTTTAGGTTGTACAGATAACACGGCATGTAATTTTAATGCTGCAGCAAATACAAATGACGGTTCGTGTAATTATCCACTTGAAAACTTAGATTGTGAGGGTTCTTGTTTAAACGATACTGATTCTGATGGAGTTTGTAATGAACTTGAAATTGTTGGATGTCAGGATTCTAATGCCTGTAATTTTAATGTAATTGCAACTGATTCGGATGATTCCTGTGAATTACCTGTTGCATTTTACAACTGTCAGAGTGTGTGTTTATTAGATGCAGATTCTGATGGAGTATGTGATGAATTAGAAGTTGTTGGTTGTCAGGATGAAACAGCTTGTAATTTCGATGCAAGTGCTACTGATCAAGGCAGCTGCACCTTTGTAGTAGCTTTTTACGATTGTTCTAACGAGTGTTTATTGGATACCGATTCCGATGGGGTTTGTGATGAATTAGAGATAGAAGGTTGTCAGGATAATACAGCCTGTAACTATTCTATCGAAGCAACTGATGCTGGTTCTTGTGAGTATGAAGTGCTCTACTATACATGTGAAGATGTTTGTATTAATGATACTGATTTGGATGGTGTATGTGATGAGTTAGAGATTACTGGATGTCAGGATCAAGATGGATGTAACTACAACCCTCTAGCTACAGATACTGATGCTTGTACTTATACAGACGGTATATGCGAAACTTGTGTCGATGGCTTGATTATCGACAACGACTCCGACGACGATTTTGTTTGTGATGTAGACGAAATTACGGGTTGTACAGACGATAAAGCCTGTAACTACGATTCTAATACGACTACAGATACCGATAACTCCATCTGTGTTTACATTGACGGTTGTCAGGAATGTTCTGGAGAACAAGACGGCTCAGGTATTGTGTTAGATTTGGATGTGAGTATTTGTGCGTTCTCAATTGAAGAAACCATAGAGCTTAGCTACAGCCAACTGTCTATTCAAAACTCAGAAGAAGATTCTTTGCTTTTTGTGTCTAATTTACTTGGCTTAATCCAAACTCAATTAGAACTTCCAGAAGGTACTGTAGAAATTACAGAACTCATTGTATCCGAGGTAAGAGCGTATAATGTTGAGGTTCTTTACGTCATAACTCTTAGTCAAGATCAAATAACGGGCTTAAATGTAAGTGTTGAACAATTTTCTCAAAACATAGGTGCTACCCTAAGTCAATTTGAACAGACTCTAGAGGATTCTGGCAGTAGTTTTGAATTTATAGAAGGTTGTACAAGTTCTGATGCAAATAACTTTGAGGTAGATGCAAACATTAACAACGGATCATGTGAGTTTACTAGTCCGGGATGTGGCGTGTCTGGTGCGTGTAATTTTAACCCCGAATTAAATGTTGAATATTCAGATTTTAATTTGTGTGTTTTTGTACCCTTACATCACTTTTGTTCTCAATATTTACTAGGTGATTCTATCGTTTTTACTGATGGAGGATGTATTAACGATGTTAATGAAGATGACATTTGTGATGAAATTCAAGAACAAGGCTGTACAGATGCTAATGCGTATAATTTTTCCAGCTCTGCAGTCCTCGAAGACGGATCTTGTACCGCAAAAATTTTAGGCTGTATGGATAACGCTGCTTGTAATTTCGATTCAATAGCAAATACCGATAATGCAAATTGCGAGTTTCCATTAGCATATTACGACTGTTCATTGATCTGTTTACTCGATGAAGATAATGATGGCGTTTGTGACTCCTTAGAGGTTAATGGATGTACCAACTCTGTTGCAGGTAACTATAATCCACTTGCTACGGAAGACGACAATAGTTGTGAGATTATCGAATCTTGTGGAGATTCAAACTATCTAGAATATAACTTTAATGCAGATGTGTTTAACCAGAATCTTTGTATTGAATTAATTGTTTCAGGTTGTATGGATGTAAAGTCATGTAATTTCGATCCTCTCGCAAACGTATCACTTGTTTTGTACGATTCTTTAGGAGTGTACTTGGGTTCAAATTGTGAAAATCCACTCGAAAATTACAATTGTAATAACGACTGTATAAACGATGCTGACTTTGACGGTGTTTGCGATGAAGATGAGCTTATTGGATGTTCAAATCCGCTTGCCTGTAATTTTGATTCTTTAGCTAGCGAGATTGGCGATTGTTTTTTTGCTGAAGATTTTTATGATTGCGATCAGTTGTGTTTATTAGATCTAAATCTTAACGGAGTATGTGATGAGTTAGAAGTTGCAGGTTGTATTGATCAAGCTGCATGTAATTTTGACCAAGATGCATCGATAACAGACACACTTTACTGTGAATACCCAAAGGCCAATTATTTAGATTGTAACGATGACTGTTTACAAGATATAGACAACGATGGTATATGTGATGTTTTAGAGGTAGATGGTTGTACAAATGAGTTGGCTCTTAACTTTAATCCGTATGCAACCAATAGTTTTGAAGCTATCTGCGAATTTACTACTGGCTGTAACGATCCAGAAATGTTTAACTACAATCCGTTGGTATTAGTAGAGAACAATGCCAGTTGCATCCCTTTTGTTCAAGGTTGTTTAGATTCATTGTATTTGGAGTTTAACCCTCTTGCTAACCAAGATAATGGATCCTGTAATCAATTTGTTGTTTATGGCTGTTCAGATTCCGATGCAGTAAATTACAATAGTTTTGTAAATTCAGAGGATTATTCATGTCAGTATGCTATCGAGGTAGGCTGTATGGATTCTTTATACCTTAATTTTTCCCCAAACGCAGTTCTTGAAGATCCGAGTATGTGCGGAGCGTTAATTGTGTACGGTTGTACAAATCCCGAATATTTAGAATACAATCCACAAGCAACTGTTGAAAATGGTGATTGTTTACAATTTCCATATGAAGGTTGTACCGATGATAATTATCTAGAATACAATTCTTTTTACAATGTTTTATTAGAAGGATCTTGTATTAATATTCATGTAGACGGTTGTATGGATAGTAATGCTTACAATTACAACCCAGATGCTACTATTTATTTGGAAGAGGAAGAACCTTGTATTTTATTTGGTTGTACGAGTAGTTCTTACGCAGAATATTATACACAAGGTTTTGTTGCCACCAATAGTTTAGGAGGTACTTGTATTAAGCCTGTTGTATTTGGTTGTACAAACCCGGTTGCATCATCGACCTCTTACAATCCTTTAGCGAATGTAAATCAGGTAAGTGCTTTAAATACCGAATCTCCTTGTGTGTATAATGCTGGAGCTGTAGTTAATTTTACCACTCAAAATACAGGAAGTAACATGTCTGTACTCGTTCCGTATTCAATTATTTTGTCAGGCGATTTTTCAAGTCAAGAAGAAATTCCAGACGGATCAGTTATTGGTGCTTTCTACACAATTAGTGGTCAAACTTATTGTGGTGGTGTAGATGTATGGAATAGAACAGAGAATTTAGCTTCTGGCATAGAAAATATTGGAATTGAAATTTATGGAGACGATGAACTCACAACTTTAGTAGATGGCTTTTTAATAGGCGAGAGTATGCAATGGATGCTCTTAACCCCAAATGGCTTGCTTTATTCACTATCTCCTGTATACAATACAACCGCTTCTAGTGGTTCTGGAAGTGGGAATATATTTGGAGTAAATGCTTTTTCTGTGATGATCCAGATGGATGTTAATTTCATGTATCAGATGCCGGTTGTTGGTTGTATGAACCCTTTGTTTTTAGATTACAACCCTAATGCCACTGCAAATGGCGTAGGTGGTTTCGATAATGGAGAAATCTATCAAGATTTGTTAAATAATGAAACCTTGGTTGCTGTACCAGACGGATTGGATGACGACAACATGTATGATCTTAACGATGATGGTCAAGCAAATCCGGGTTGTTTTGTCTTGAGTTCTTACGGTTGTATGGATCCTTTAGCCCTAAATTACAATGCAATGGCTACGATTCCTGACGATTCCTGTATTCCTAAAATTATAGGTTGTACAAATCCTTTAGCATTTAATTATATTACGCCTTTAGGGAATGAGAATGTCGATGTTAACTTTAGTGTTCCAGAATTGTGTATTCCTAAAATTAAGGGGTGTATGTCTGATGTTTCTGCATTTAATTTTACTGCTCCAATTGGTGATCCTTATGTAGACGTAAATACTGCGGAGGCCTGTGTTCCTGTTATTGTAGGATGTACTGATCCCCTCGCATTTAATTACAACTATATTTTAAGTGAAGGGTCCATAGTTATTGCCACAGGAAACCCATTTACAACAGCCAATACAGAGTACAGTCCATCTTTATGTTTTCCTAGAGTTTACGGTTGTATCGATCCTTTGGCATTTAATTTTGATGCCTCGGCCAATACAAGTAGTATTCATCAAGAAACAGGCTCAAGTATTTGTTATCCATACATATATGGCTGTTCTGATGAGTCTGCTTTAAATTACCAAGCAGCTGTAAATAATCAATATATAGACATTAACAGTCCAGCAGACTCCTTATGTGTATTTGAAGTTCAAGGCTGTACCGATCCTAATGCGCTCAATTATAGTAGCGAAGCAAATCTAGACAACAATACTTGTATTGCTATTGAATACGGTTGTATGGATCCATCTCAGCAAAACTATAATCCTCTAGCAAATGTAACGTATCAAGGTGCCTGTATTCCTGTTATTTCTGGTTGTTTAAACGATGTTTCTGCATTTAATTATGTAGCGCCAACAGGTAATCCATACATTGACGTAAACACTCAATCCGAATGTATACCTGTGTTATTAGGTTGTACAGATCCATCTGCGCATGAAAATTCGTATTCAATAAATGCCAATACCGATAACGGTTCTTGTTACTTCGATCCAGGTTGTATGGATGCTACTTATTTGAGTTTTTGGACCCAAGGCTATACGGCCGATTTTGCCGACAATTCTTGTGGTAATGAGCAAGTAGATTTTTATTGTTCTGATGATTGGTACTTAGAATACTACTCAGAACCTAACTTTGGCTCAGAACCTGCCTCAGGAAATTTCGCACACATTTCTGCTTGTCAGAATGAGCTTGTAGCTTATTGTAATGATAGTGAATCAATTAGTTTTTATCCTACAGGAAACGTACTAGACGGGAATGCTCAAGAAGTACTAAATGCAAATTTTGGTACCGATCAGTTAAGCTCGTGTAGTGCTATTCAAATTTCGACTTATTGTAATAATCCAGCATATACAGAATATTATGGGACTACTAATTCTGTACAAGGAGCAAATGCAGAAGAAGAGGGTGGGAATGTAATTGACAACTCCACCTGTATTACGCCAGTAGATTTCTATTGTAACGATGCAAACTATTTATCTTATTATGCTTTTGATGCAGAGTTGAACGACTATAGTATTCTACTAACCGATACAGGTAATGTGTTGGATACTTCACTTTGTGAAACACTCATAAACCCATATTGTAACGACTCTTTAAATACAAGTTATTACAACGGTAGTAACATTACAGATGGTTTAGCTTCGGATAATGCAAACATCATAGATGCTAATGAGTGTAACGGTTTAGTTGTAGATTTTTATTGCAATGATCCATCAAAAATTGGTTACTACAATTTAGAATTAAATGCCAGTTCTGAATCAACAGACCAATTTGTTGGAACGATAATTAACGACCTACTTGTTTGTGGAGAACCAGTTGTTAAGTACTGTAACAACCCAAGTTTTATTGAACACTACAGTGATTTAGCTAGCTTAACAAGTATAGATCCGAATCTTTGGAATTTAACCGATTCCACCTTGTGCGAAAATGAAGTTGTATTTGGATGTATGCTCGAAACAGAATTTAATTACAATGCTTCTGCCAATGTTAATTCCGTAGATTTTGACAACCAAGTTTCTCCATGTTACCCATACTTAATAGGTTGTACAGATAATTCAGCTTTTAACTACAACGACTACGATAATAATGGCTCTCGAAACGAATACAATTTTGAGGATATTACACTAAATATAAATACAAACAATTCTGATCTTTGTGTCCCAATTATCGAGGGTTGTTTAAGCAATCCTTTTGCCTTTAACTATCCTACATTTACTGGAAACGTCCAAACAGATGTAAATACAAACAACACGGACTTGTGTATCGATGTAATAGAAGGTTGTATGAATGTTTCCTCATTTAATTACAATGAGCAAGCAAACACACCACTCGAAAGTTCTTGTATAGATGTGCTTCTTGGTTGTATGGATTCTGAAGCCTTTAATTATGCTATTAACGCCAACACACCAGACGAATGTATTGAAGTTGTTTTGGGCTGTACCAATCCAATTTCCTTAAACTTTAACGCCAATGCAAATACGAACAATGCAAATTGTATCGATGTTGTTTTTGGGTGTAACGACAATGGACAACCCTTCTCCGATTTAACAATCAACGCTACTGGAGAAGCAGGAAATGATGGTGTTGATGACGATTATCAGTACGATTTAGACTTAGATGGATTGCCAGCTTTTAATTATTATGAGAGTGCAACTTATACCTTAAATTGTATTCCAGTAATTGCAGGTTGTTTAAATCCAATTGCTTTCAATTTTAATCCTCAAGCAAACATCTCAAACGCATCTTGTTTACCGGTTATTAAAGGATGTACAGATGCTTCTGCGGTTAACTTTGATGCGAATGCAAATACAGAATTTACACCTTCTACTTGTGAAGAGAGTGTGTTGGGTTGTTTAAATCCGAATGCTATAAACTACAACTGTGTTAGCAACGAATACCCACCTTGTTTTCCAAACTGTAATTTTGAGGATGATTTATTTTGTGATGAAACAATCGTTAATGTAAACGATCCTAATACTTGTATTCCTATATCATTAGGTTGTACAGATATAACCTCAATTAATTATGTGCCCGAGCAAAATGCAAATGTAGAAAATGGGAGTTGTGTCTCTATTGTGTTTGGATGTACCACTACAAATTCTATAAACTTCGACCCAAATGCAAATTCAAATGATTTTTCTTGTTTGGCTATTATTGAAGGATGTATTGATAACGGACAAGCGTTTTTAGATTTGGTAAACAACACCACAGGTGAAGCGATTCCTGATGGAATTGACGACGACTACCAGTACGATTATGATGATGACGGAGAACAAGCACTGAACTTTAATCCAAATGCAAACCTGTACGATTATACAGGAGTTAATTATGAGTTTGCATGTGTTCCAAGAATATTTGGATGTACCAATAGTACTGCTATTAACTACAGCATAGAGGCAACAATTTCTAATGGATCTTGTATTGCTCAGGTTTCTGGCTGTATTGACAATGGTGAGGCCTTTTTAGATGTGGTAAATAATATTACTGGTGAAGCTGCTTCGGATGGTATAGATGACGATTATCAATGGGATATTAATGAAGACGCTAATCAAGCGCTCAATTACAACCCATCTGCAAATCTAAACGACAACTCATGTATAACGCTAACATACGGTTGTATGGTTGTTGGAACGTTTAATTACAATCCAAATGCAACCGTTTCAGACGGTTCATGTTTGGCCATAATAGAAGGTTGTACATCAGCTAACTCACTTAACTTTAACCCACAGGCAAATGTTGAGAATGGTTCCTGTATCGAAATTGTATACGGATGTTTAAACCAATTTGCACTAAACTTTGACCCTGAAGCAACCGTTCCTAATGGAACTTGTATTGCTATTAAAGAAGGCTGTACCAGCGAAAATGCCATTAACTTTAATGCGAATGCAAATACAGACGACGGCTCTTGTATCATTATTGTTTACGGTTGTATGAACGAATTAGCATCCAACTACAATTTAAATGCGACTGTTGCAGACGGTACTTGTATGATCGAAGTTTTAGGATGTACCGATGATACAGCATTAAACTATAACCCAACTGCCACAGTAGATAATGGCTCTTGTGAAGCCATTGTTTTTGGTTGTATGAATGCCATTGCTTTTAATTACAATTTAAACGCAAACATAGCCGATGGTACTTGTTTACTCGAGATTTCAGGTTGTACCGATGCGCTTGCTGTTAACTTTAATCCAGCAGCCAATTCCGAAAATGGTTCTTGTGTTTCTAAAGTTTTAGGTTGTAACATTCCTACGATGTTTAATTTTAGTGAATTAGCCAATTTTAATGATGGTACTTGTATTCCTATTATTCAAGGATGTACAGACCTTGAAGCTTTAAACTACAACAGTAGTGCAAATACAGAGTATGAGGTATCCGATTGTATAGCCATTGTAACTGGGTGTATGTTGGAATTAGACTTTATCTGTAATTTTAATCCTTTAGCTAATGTCGATGATAATTCTTGTGAATCCTCTTCATGTCTTAGGTCAACTCGAAAAAATGTTTCCTTAGCAAACCCTGTTTGTGTCGATCCAATTTCTGAAAATTACTTTCCACTATTAGACTCTATAAGTCCTTCTTCCGATTGGGCTACCAGTTATTTTAACCCTGCTGCAGATAACTTTCAATCTTTATGGGTAAATCAATACTATATAGATGAAGCTATTTGTGAGTATATAGAAGGATGTACTGATGTAACTCAACTCGGTTTCGATTCAAACGCAACGCTCGATGATGGCTCCTGTATTCCGTATGTTTACGGTTGTTTGGATGTAGAATATGTGGAATACAATGAAGCTGTAAATACTTCGGACAACTCTTGTACTACTTTAAAAGTATTTGGATGTAACAACGTAAATTCATTTAATTACAATGCTGCTGTCACCATTCTTGGTATCGATTTAAACAACGACTTTATAGCCGATACTACTTTAGGTGAACTTAACGACCCTTGTTTAGAAATTATTTACGGTTGTACAGATCCATTATTTGTTGAATATTGGATTTCTTACGATAGCGCTGGAGATTCTCTTATTCCAGTTAGCCCATTACCAAATACAGAAACCTACAATTCTGAAGGCGTTTCGTTGTCTTGTTTAAATATTTTGACCTTAGGTTGTACAGATTCAGATTATCTTAACTATTGGAGTTTAGACAACAACAACCAAGTTGTTACTCAAGACCCAGTTCCTAATTTTGATGATGAATCGTGTACAGAGCTACTAGTATTTGGTTGTTTAGATCAAAATTATGTAGAGTATAACAGCAACGCAAACGCAGATCAATTTATTTCTGAAGACATACCATCTAGATGTATTAATGAAATAGTTAGTGGATGTTTAAGCTCAGATTATATCGAATACAATGCTCTTGCAAATACAGATGACGGTTCGTGTGAGGTGCTAATTATTGAAGGATGTACCGACAATAATTATATTGAATTTTGGCAATATGTAGCCAACGATAACAATCAATACGACTTGTTTACTCCTACATCTACTCCAAATGTAGACAACAATACTTGTTCAATACTCATCGTACGCGGATGTAATATTACAACTGCAGAAAACTACTATCTAAACAATTCTGAAACCTCTAATTCTGTAAATGTATTAGACAATTCTGTTTGTGAGGGTATTGTAGGTTGTATGAATATTAATGCTTCAAACTACAACCCATTAGCAGTTACTCAGAGCGATTGTGCGGGTTGTACAAATACCGATGCACTAAACTGGAACAGTTGGGCAGACCTAGACGACGGTACTTGTGAAATAGTGGGTTGTACAGATAACGGACTAGCTGTTGTTGATGCGTTTAACAACGATACTGGTGCTGCCGGAGCAGACGGCCTGGACGATGATGGTATATACGATTTAGATGGTAATGGTGCTGCGGCTGCAAATTACAATGCGTCTGCTACCATTAACGATTTTTCTTGTTTAGCTGAAATTATTGAAGGCTGTACGGACCCTCTAGCTTTTAATTACTGTGACTTATGTAATGTTGATGACAATTCATGTATTGCAGCAGTTGAAGGTTGTACAGATTCTTTATATGTTGAATATTACGATTGGTCCTTTAATTCAGATACAGGATATCAAATAACTAACTTCTCAACCAATCCAAATATAGATAACGGTTCTTGTGATGTTTTACTTCAAGAAGGTTGTACTCTTTTTGAGTATCTTGAGTTTGATGAGAATGCAAACCTAAACATTATAGAAACTTGTGTAACAGCTAAAGTTTACGGTTGTTTAAATCCAATGTATCTTGAGTACGAAGACGGAGCCTATAATGCAACTTTTTACACTACAGAAATCGCTACTCAAGAAGATGTGGACAATGGGCTTGCGAGTACTGTAGGCGAGAGTATTCAAAAAGATGTGTTTTGCTTTACCTATGGACTAGATGGTTGTACAGATGCTAATTATATAGAGTACAATCCAGATGCCACCACAGACAATGGTACTTGTTTAAACTTAAAAATTGAAGGCTGTACTGAAGAGAATTCTATAAACTTTGATGAAACAGCAAACACCGACGACGGTTCTTGTATTTCGATTGAAGAAGGCTGTACAGATCAATTTGCATTTAACTATTCTGCATCTGCCAATACAGAAGATGGATCTTGTATTGAAATTATACTAGGTTGCCCAAACCCAGATTACTTGGAGCATTACAACTATAATGAAACAACCTTCTTGCTAGACACACTAGCAGCTGAGCAAGTTTATAATACAGATGCGTATTCGGGTAACTCTTATTGTCAAAACCTCATTATAGAAGGTTGTACCAATAACGAATTTATTGAGTATTACGACTACGATGCCGCTAATTTTGAACTAGCATTTAAATCCGACATAGCGAATGTAAATAACGGATCTTGTGTTACTCCTGTAATTACCGCCTGTATTAACAATATATACTTAGAGTATTCCGCTTCTGCAAATGTTAGCGACCCAAGTGCTTGTCAAACGCTAAAAATTGAAGGCTGTACCGATCAAGCTTATCTGGAATATTGGGCGTACGATAGTCAAGCTTTTGAACTTACCGAATCTAACTTAAATGCAAACTTTGATGACGGCTCCTGTACAACTCTTATAGAAATAGGTTGTTTAAATGAGTTTGCTGATAATTACTTAGATTATGTAGGTATTGCAAATGTCAACGATATTAGCCTGTGTGAAGGTGGATTTGGCTGTTTATTACCTCAGTACATTGATTATAATGAAACCTACATCGGTCACGATCAAAGTAAGTGTACTGCATTTAAAGTATTTGGTTGTATAGATGCTACTGCATTTAATTTCGATGCTTTAGCAAACATAAATGGGGTAGATACTCTAGGCGGTACAGATTTCTTTCCAGATGTAAATCAAAATGAAATTGAAATCAATCCTTGTTATCCAATAATTCAAGGATGTACCGATTCTACTGCTTTTAACTATATACCATTTACAAACAATACTTCAATTGATGTAAATACCGATGATCAATCGTGTTATCCAATCATATTTGGATGTACGGATGCTTCAGCTTTTAACTTTATTCCTCTTACAAATGATCTGTTTGTAGATGCGAACACAGACGACAATTCTTGTTACGAAGTTAAAGAGGGTTGTTTAGATGTAGATGCGTATAATTTTAATGATTGGAACGGTGACGGGATCTCAGATGTAGTGGTTTCTGCCTTGAGCCTTAACATCAATACTAACATAGACTCCCTATGTGTGGCTAAAATATTTGGTTGTTTGGATGCCAATGCTTTTAACTATAACAGTTCTGCCAATACACAAGCAATAAGTCTAACAGACTCAAACGATCCTTGTATACCATTTATTTATGGATGTACAGATGAAACTAAATTTAATTTTGATGCACAAGCAAATACAAATCAAGTTTCTCTAAGCGATAGTAAAAGTCCATGTTATGCTGTCATCTTTGGTTGTACAGATGTTTTAGCAGATAACTTCATCACACTAACCAACGATTCTTTAGTAGATGTAAATACCGAAGACGGAAGTTGTAATTACTTAGGTTGTATGAATAATACAGCTGACAATTATAGTATTCAATCTAATGTAGACGATGGCTCATGTGTTATTAAGGGATGTACTATAAGTTTGTTCTCTAACTATAACCCCGCAGCTACTCAAGACGATGGGACCTGTTCGAATTCTTCGAGCGAAGTTTACGGATGTTCAAACGAAAATTTCCTTGAATACTTTAATTACGACGCAAGTAATTTATCGGTATCTTCTTTAATTGAGATTGTAACTATAGACAACGGTACTTGTTTAACACCCATTGAAATAGGGTGTAGCATGCCAGGAATGTTTAATTACAATACTCAAATAAATGTGGCAGACGATAGCTTGTGTATTGAAATAGTAGAGGGCTGTACAAATCCACTCTACACAGAATACTGGAACTACGATGCTCTTTCCTTAACCCTATCTGCGCCAGCATTTTTTGCAAACACAGACAATGGCTCTTGTAGTACTTTAATAATTAATGGCTGTACCTTAGAGTTTAACGATCAGTACGATATACTTGCAAATGTATACGACACATTGTCTTGTCTAGTAGAGGGTTGTAACGATGCCTCTTTTCTTGAGTATGATTTAGCTGTAACATTACTAAATACAGACTCTTGTATAACTCCAATTGTTTTGGGATGTACCGACAATACATATATAGAGTATTATGCGGTTGAGCTTTTCAATCAGGAATCAGGAATCTATTTACTAGCACAAAAAGACAATAGTGCAAATACAGACGACGGATCTTGTGAGAATTTAATTATTACTGGTTGCTATTATCAAGGCTTTGAAAATTACAACCAGGATGTAAACGTTTACAACTTTTTCGATGTACCCAATACATTCGAATTAGGATCTACAATTCTCGACCTTTGTGGAGCTGCTTTAGTTTCGGGTTGTACCGACAATACGGCACTTAATTTTAACCCCTTAGCAAATGTTGATGCTGACTGCTTATACACTGGTTGTACACTGCCTTTCGCCTTCAATTTTGATGAAAACGCAGATATTGATAACGGTTCTTGTATTCCTGTAATAAATGGTTGTACCATAAATTCTTTCTTGAACTACAATCTTGAAGCAAATATAGACGATGGTTCTTGTTCCAACTCTCTTGGTATTGTAGGCTGTACAGATTCATTATTTTTCGAATTTAATAGTCTAGCAACCTCCGATACTGAACCATCTTCTTGTGTTACCGAAAATGTAGAAGGTTGTATGGATGTAAATGCGCAAACTTGGAACACCTTAGCAACTATTCACAACAATAGCTTGTGTACTTATGAGGTTATTTCTGGTTGCACATCAGACTTTTATTTAGAATACAATTACCTGGCTACTATTAGTGTATTGTCTGCCTGTGTAACCCCTGTAATAAATGGTTGTACTCAAGAGAATTCTATAAATTTCAATTCGAGTGCAAATAAAGATGACGGTACCTGTATTGAAATTATCTTAGGTTGTACAAACTCAGACTATCTTGAGTATTGGGATTACAATTCAAATCTAATGTCGATAACTAATTTTGCTAAACCAGCAAATACAGATACTCAGCCAAGTAGTTGTGAGGAACTAGTTAATTTGGGATGTACCAATTTTAACTATGTAGAGGCATATGAAAATACCCAAGCAAGTGGTTACTTTTATCTAAACGGAGTAAATACTTCTATTAATGTTTCAAATGAAGCTGCCTGCGAAAACATAATAGTTAGCGGATGTATTTACGATATATTTATGGAGTTTAATGCTCAAGCTAACGTATACAACTCTGGCGATTGTATTTACATAATAGACAATGTATGTATGGACCCACTGGCAGATATTAGTGTAGACTTAGCATTAACAAATACATCTTACAACGATGGGGAATTAAATTATACCTATCAACAAGATAATTCTGTTTGTAATTATACTGGCTGTACCAATCCTGCATTTATAGAATACCAGGAGTACTTCACTATTTCTGATGAAAGTTTATGTGAAACATATAAAGTAGTTGGTTGTAATAATCCGGGTTACATTGAGAGTTATACTGATGTTTCAATTAATAATGAAACAGAAATGTACACTATAGGTACTCTTAATTCGTATACAAATTACAACGACGACTCTTATTGTCTTACTCCAATTGTAGAAGGATGTGCTATATGGTATTACGCTGAATTTAATCCGCTCACTAATATTGTGAATAATTCAATGTGCCTAAACACTGCTGTGTTTGGATGTAGTGATCCATTAGCAGATAACTTTAACTCAACTGCTAACTTTGTAGAAGACGGAATTCTTAATTACAATCAAGAAAATTGTCAATATTTTGGTTGTACTGACTCTACTTATGTTGAATACTGGAATTACGATCAAGAAACACAGCAAATCAGTTCCCCTACCAATATTTCGAATCAAGACGATGGTTCTTGTTTGACAAGTATTGTGTTTGGCTGTACCCTAGAAGAAATGTATAATTTTGATGCGTCTTCAAATGTAAATTTTGCAAGTTTCGACGATTTATCTTCTACTTGTATAGCAAAAACTGTTGGTTGTACCGATGAATTGTATGTAGAATTCAATCCATTAGCTAATATTGAAAGCGGACTCTGTAGTCAACTTATTTTTAGTGGATGTTCCAATTCTTTATCCATCAATTACAATCCATTAGTAAATACAAACGATGGTTCTTGTATCGATAAGAATCAAGGCTGTGCCGATAATGGTTTAGCTTTCGAAGATCTGATTAATAATTTAACTGGAATTAATTCTCCAGACGGATACGATGATGATTATCAATTCGATTACGATTCCGACGGAATGGCTGCTTACAATTATGATTCGCTTGCTAACGTAAACTTGTTATGTCAGGCAGTTTCTTATGGTTGTATAGGTTCCGATCAGTTTAATTTCAATTCAAATGCAAATACAGATGATGGATCGTGTATACCAGTAATTGAAGGTTGTTTAGACAATGATTTTTACAATTACAATGATTACGATTACGATGGAGCGCCAAACGCACTTACTGGAGATGCTTTTGTAGACATCAATACAAATAACCCTATCTATTGTGAACAACAACAATTAGGTTGTACAGACAATCTAGGTATCGAATTTGATGGGACCCCAGTTGCAGATAATTTAGATGCCAACGCAAATACCGATAACGGCTCGTGTATTTACAATGGTTGTATGGATACAAACGCAGGAAATTACCAATCTTGGGCTACAAATCCAGGAGTAATAAACAATTGCTTGTATTATGGCTGTACCGATGTTAACTCTTTTAATTACAACCAAGAGTCGAATTCTGACGATGGTTCTTGTATTCCAATTGTAGAGGGCTGTGTCAACAGTTCGTTTATAGAATATTGGGAGTTCGATGTCTTAGCAAATACCATTTCCGAACCAACATCAATTCCGAATGTTAACAATGGAAGCTGTTTAAATTTAATAACCTTTGGTTGTACAAATGCATTTGCAATTAATTACAATCCTGCTGCTGTTGTAAATCAAATAAGTTTCTTAGATGAAAATACACCATGCATTCCATACATTTTTGGCTGTACCGAATCTGATGCATATAATTACAATCCATTAGCCAATACAGACAATGGTTTGTGTGCTGCAATTACAGAAGGCTGTATGAATCCATTGGCTTTAAACTACAATTCAGACGCAAACTCTAATATAGGATGTATTTTGCCTATTTATGGATGTACGGATATAACTGCGTTTAATTACAACCAAGAGGCTGAAGAAAGCGATGGATCTTGTTATCCAATTATTGAAGGCTGTGTAAATCCTTTTGCACTTAACTACAACGCTCAAGCAAATACGAATAACGGCTCTTGTTTGGCTTTTGTTGGCGGTTGTATGGAGTCAGATGCATTAAACTACTCTCTTTATGCAACATTTGATAATGGAAGCTGTATTGATGCACTACCGGGTTGTACAAATGTATATGCAGTAAACTACGATGAAAATGCAAATCAGTATTTAGAAGGATCTTGTAGCTATGAGGTGATTGAAGTAGAAGGTTGTATGGTTCCATTTGCTACCAATTACAATCCAGAAGCAACCCTTGATGATGGAAGCTGCTCTTTCCAAGTTGTTGTTAATAGAATAGTTGAACTGGTTTGTATTGATCCTGCAGCCTTAACATATACCTCAGAAATACCGGGTGGATATTTTGCTTATGCAGACCCTAATAGTACTAGCTATGTGGGTGCAGATCAAACTGTTTCTTTTGGATGGGTAGTAGACAATAGTACTTGTGTGTACGACATCTTTGGATGTACGAACCAAGAGGCTATAAATTACAATCCTAATGCTACCTCAGAAGATGGTAGCTGTATATTGAATGCAGTTTACGGTTGTTTAAATTCGGAATACTTAGAGTACAACGAACTGGCAACCTTAGATACAGACCCTAGTTCTTGTGTGAATTTATCTGTGGAAGGTTGCAACGATCCTTCTGCTTCTAATTTTAATCCAGCTGTTAACATCTCAATCAGCGCTTCTTGTCTTTACGATATTGTTGCTGGATGTACAGACGCAGACTTTATTGAGTACTGGGATTACGATGTAACGACTCAGCTAATAACTACTCCTACTGTTTTTGCAAACGATAATGATGGCTCATGTAGCACGGAAATAGAATTTGGTTGTGTAGATAGCACTGCATTTAACTACAATGAAAATGCTAACGTAAACCAAACAAGCGCTCAAAATCAAACATCTGCTTGTGTCGCTAAAGTATTTGGATGTACCGATAATACAGCCTTTAACTTTGACTCATCCGCTAACATTGACGACAGTTCTTGTATTGCTTATTCTTATGGTTGTTTAAATACGCTATACATCGAATACAATCCAGAGGCAAATGCCGATTCTGATCCTAGTTCGTGTACAACACTTCACACACTGGGCTGTACCGATCCTTTAGCACTAAACTACAATGAACTAGCCAGCCTAAATGACAACTCTTGTATTGCCCTTGTTTCAGGTTGTATGGATGTAATTGCATTAAACTTTAATGCCAATGCAAACGTAGAAGATAATTCATGCTTTTATTTAACCTTCGGATGTACAGATGAAAATGCAGTTAATTTCGACGACACTGCAATTTCCGACGATGGTTCTTGCTATGGATGTACTGTATCCTATGCTTTAAATTTCTGTTCTCTTTGTGATGTCACAGATAATACATCTTGTCAAATTGCAGGCTGTACGGATATAAATGCTTCGAATTACGATGCATCAGCTACTATAGACGACGGTTCTTATTGCAGTCCATTTGCAAACGAAATATACGGTTGTACAGACTCCTCCTATCTCGAGTATTATTCTTTCGATGGAGTTGATGTATTTGTTTTAAACGAACCTGCAACTCACCTAAATGCATTGGTAAATACCGACAATGGTACTTGTGCAACCTTACTTATATTTGATTGTACAAATAGCAATGCATGTAACTACAATTCCCTTGCTAACGTAGAGCAGGGCAATTGTACTCTGCCTGTCAATTGCGATTCTTGTTCTGGAGCTCAAGACGGAACTGGCTTTGTTGTTGGAAACGATGCTGATAGTGATGGTCTTTGTGATGCTCAGGATGTTGTTTTTGGCTGTGCTGACAATACTGCATGTAACTTCAATTCTTCACCAACAATTAATAACGATTTAAACGACTGTATTTACACCGATGGGATTTGTGAAACATGTGTAGACGGATTTGTTTTAGACAACGATTTAGACAACGATGGTGTATGTAATGCCGATGAGGTTATTGGATGTCAGGATCCAACTGCTGATAATTACAGTGTAACTGCTACAGATGCTGCAGATTGTATTTACAATGGTTGTATTGATCCATCTGCTTGTAATTACAGTAGTACTGCAAATACAGATGATGGTACTTGCACTTACCTAGATGGAATATGTGAGACCTGTGAAAATGGTGTTGTGATCAATAACGATTCGGATAACGATGGACTTTGCGATTTAACGGACATCAATTTTGGTTGTACGCTTGAATCTGCATGTAATTATAATCCGTCTTTAACTATAAATGAGAACAACAGTACTTGTTTATTTGTAGATGGAGTTTGTGATTCGTGTATTGATGGGGAAGTGGTAGATAACGATACAGATAACGATGGTGTTTGTGATATGGATGAAATAGTAGGCTGTCTAAGCTCAGAAGCTTGCAACTATAATTCCTCTGCGACTGATGCAGGAGCCTGCGAATTTGCAAATGCAATTTGTTCTACTTGTGAAGAGGGTAGTGTTGTTATATATGACCTCGATAACGACGGTTTGTGTGATGTAGAAGACGATGTTTCTGCTTGTACTGACATCACTGCTTGTAATTTCGATGCTTCACCAACAGTTAATACAAATAATTCTATTTGTACCTATGCAAACGATATATGCGAAACCTGTTCAGGCAGTCAAGATGGTTTGGGTACAGTTGTAAATAACGATCAAGATGGCGATGGATTATGTGACCTAGAAGATACCATTACCGGATGTACAATTACTTCTGCCTGTAACTATAATTCCTCCCTAACAATTAATCAAGATAATACTACTTGTTTGTTTGTAGATGGAGTTTGCGATAGCTGTTTAGATGGGGTAATCGTTGCGAATGATCTCGACAACGATGGTGTATGTGATGCAGAAGAAATACTAGGATGTCAGACTCCTGAAGCATGTAATTTCAATCCATTAGCAACGAATGCTGATTCTTGTGAATTTGCAGATTCAGCATGTTCCACATGCGAAAATGGGAATGCAGTAATTTACGATGAAGATTCTGATGGTCTATGTGATATAGACGACATTGTTTTTGGGTGTACACTCCCATCTGCTTGTAACTACAATTCATTAGCAACCATTAATTCGGATAATACGATCTGTACTTTTACGGATGGTATTTGTGAGTCTTGTTCTTTAGACGAAAACAATGACTTATTAACGGATGGTTCTGGAACTGTAATAGATAATGATTCAGATGTTGATGGTTTATGCGATACAGACGATACTACTTTTGGATGTACAATTACAACTGCTTGTAACTACAATTCATTGGAAACCGTAAACGAGGATAATACGATCTGTACCTATACAGATGGAATTTGTGAGACCTGTGTAGACGAACTCGTTGTATCTAACGATGTCGACAACGATGGGATCTGTGATGCAAGCGAAATAGTAGGTTGTCAAGATGAATTAGCAGATAATTATAATTTGCTGGCTACCGATACAGGAGCATGTATCTTCTATGGATGTGTAGATCAGACTGCTTGTAACTATAGCGAAACAGCCAATACAGACCAAGGTACTTGCGCGTATATTTCTAACTCTTGCGACACTTGCTCTGGAGCACAAGACGGAACAGGTTTTATTGTAAACAATGATATTGATTCTGATGGAGTTTGCAACGACAATGAAATTGAAGGTTGTTCTCAAACTTGGGCAGATAACTGGAACGAATTTGTTACTGATGTTGATGATGCTTCTTGCATTCGCGAAGGATGTATGGTTGAAATGATGTTTAATTACGATACTTTAGCAACCTACGACGATGGTGGATGTATCTCATACATTTATGGATGTTTAGATTCTACAGCAAATAATTACAATGAGTTTGCAAACGATCAGGGTTCTTCGACTTGTTTTTACGAAGGTTGTATGGATTCATTATATCAAAATTACAATCCAATAGCCAACATCCAAACTACCTGTATCTATATTGGATGTACCATCGAAGGATCTTTCAATTATGAAGAAATTGCAACAGAAGATGATGGTTCTTGTTTTGAAATAGTAAACGGTTGCATGGATCCTATAGCTCAAAATTATAACGACTTGGCAAACACACCAGAACCATGTGAATTTGTTGGTTGTATGGAGCCTGGTGCAGATAATTATGTTGATTTCGCAAACATTGAAGACGCTTGTTATTTCTATGGATGCATGAATTTAGACGCCTGTAATTATTCTGAGCAAGCCAATGTTCAACTGAATAACTCATGTGAATTCCCCGAGCAATATTACGATTGTGACTCTGTTTGTCAACTAGACTCCAACAACAATGGTATTTGTGATCAATATGAGAACTATGGTTGTACCGATTCTGAAGCTGTTAATTTTAATCCTCTAGCTACTCAAGAAGACAATTCTTGTTACTCAGCCCTTAGAGTAGAGGACTTATTAACTGTTGATCCATCTTGTAAAGAAGGTTTTGGACTGATTCAATTAACTATTAGCGGAGGTTTACAACCAATAACTGTTGTAAACTACACTACTTACCAAGCAAACGAAACAATTCAAACCTACGAGTCTAGTGTTACGATAGATAATATTTTAGCAAACAATGAAACTGGAATACTAACGTATAACTTATATTTATTCGATGCAAACGGTGAGGGAATTTGGTATCCATATACACTCAATCAGCCAGAGGTTGCATTAGAAATGACCCTTGCTTATGATTCTGAAGACTTTAAAATCAATATGGAAACAAATGCAGCTAACTACGACATAGATTGGTATTTCGACAACGAACTACTAAACGATGTTAGTACTTCCGCATTGGTGCCAACTTCAAATGGGATATATGGCTTACTTCTTACCGACGAGTTTGGTTGTTCTTTATACGAAGAAATTGAAATACTCGATTTATCAATCGATGAAGCAGAATTAGATTTGTTAAATGTTTACCCAAATCCTGCTACCGATTATATTACAGTATCGTCAAGTCTTCTTCTTGATACCATCTCTGAAATAAAGTTATACGACTTGGCTGGTAACTTAGTTCAAACTATTCTTTTAGAAAACTATAAATTCGACTTTAAAGTAATTGATGTAACAAACTTTAGTGTTGGTACCTATATTGTCTCGGTAGGTAATAAATCTAGTATTGCATACACTAGAATGGTTGTTCATTAATTCTATTTTATATTAAATCAAAAGCGGGGACTCTTCCCCGCTTTTTTTGTTTCAATAATAATCGAGAAATAGTCAAGCATCAATTGATGAAAAACTCATTATATATATATTATTAATTAATTATCTTTCTTTATAGTTCTTTGAAAAAAAAGCTAAATTTGGCTATTAAATCCTCCTCATAGATTTGTTGTGTATAAAAAAGCTCAGTATTTTCTGAGTTAAAATAAGTTAATACTCTTAAAATTATGAAAAAAATTAAATTCTCTTTATCACTTTTAGCCTTGAGCTTTTTTTTAGTATTACCTATGCTCAGGATTGCACCCTTCCATTAGAGTTTACCGGAAATACGGGGTCAAATATGAGTGTTATGTTAACTTCATCCTTTGTTACTTCATTACCTGTTACTGATGATGGCGCTTACTTGGTCGCTAAGACACCTACAGGTTTGATTATCGGCTCTCAACTTATCGATGGCATAAATCAAACTTCTTTAGCACTATGGGGTGATGATGCTCAAACATCTGAAATTGATGGAGCTACAGCCGGTGAGTTAATCGGTTTTCAATTAATTAATGGTACAGAATTGTACGATTTGTCAATGCCTAATAGTGTAGCTTATGTTACCAACGGTTTGGTTGTTCAGGCATCACCTGGAACGTATACATTAGTTGATTGTGGTAGTACAGTATTGGGATGTATGGATGCATCAGCAGATAACTACAATCCATCAGCCACAGAAGACGACAACTCTTGTATGTATACAGTATTTGGATGTATGGACTCATCAGCAAATAACTACAATGCATTAGCTACAGAAGACGACAACTCTTGTATGTATACAGTAATGGGCTGTACAGATCCAACAGCCTTTAACTACAATCTATTAGCCAACACAGACGATGGTTCCTGTTTAGAAGTTGTAGAAGGATGTATAGACATGCTTGCCTGTAACTACAATGATACTGCAAACACAGATGATGGAACTTGCTACAGTGAATTAGAAGTAACCGTTCAAATGGTTGATGTACTTTTAGAATATACCCTAACAACCATAGTTTCACCTGAGATTTCAGACCTATCGTATACCTGGACTTTAGACGGAACAGTTCTTTCAAATGAACTTTCAAGTCTCGATGTTTCTGAGAATGGTAATTATACTGTTACTGTTAGCGATGGTACTTGTACAGCTACAGAGTCAATTACTGTAGTAGGTATTGGTTTACTGGAATTGGAAAACAATGCTATTACTTTATACCCAAACCCAGCTCTGGATGTATTAAATATTAACTTTGAAGTAGCCTTAGCTGATTTACAACTACAAGTATTAAATACAATGGGAGCAGAGGTTTTATCTAGAAGAATAAATAGGAGCGAAGTAGGTGAAGAAGTGACGGTTCATATAGCAGATCTTCCAAAAGGAATGTACATTCTAAAAGTGTATTCTAATGACTTTACTCGCTCGATTCCATGGATCAAAAGATAATTAATTTTACATCAAAAAAACAAAAAAGAGCCCATTGGGCTCTTTTTTGTTTTAAATCAGTTTTGTAAATCGTGTGATTTTTTCTTTTACTATTTTGATTATATTAGTACATTTGCATAAATAAATACCCCTCATTATGAAAAGATTATTCCTTAGTTTCTTAGTTACATTAACTAGTTTTTTATCAGCTCAAGATTGTGTCTTACCTGAGCCATTTACTGGAAATACTGGCGCAAATATGACTGTATTAATGACTTCTTCAGTTGTAGAGTCATTAGATGTTAGTAACTCTGAGGCTTATCTTGTTGCTTTTAGTGATACTTTAGTAGTTGCAACGTCTAATGTTGGTCCAAATGATTTGATTGGTGGCCAACTTTCTGTTGCTATTTGGGGTGACGATACGATAACCCCAGAACTAGATGGTGCTGTTGCAAATTCTTTGATAACTTTTCAATTAGTCGATGGTAATGAATTATATGATGTTGTTTTTCCATCACAAATCACTTTTGTAGTTAATGGCTTAGTAGTGCAAACTATGCCCGCAGAACTATCTTTAGTGGAATGTGAAAGCACTACAATAGTAGGCTGTACCGATGAAACGGCAAACAACTACAACGAATTAGCAAATACAGACGACGATTCTTGTACTTATACCATAGTAGGCTGTACCGATGAAGGAGCAATCAACTACAACGAATTAGCCACAGAAGACGATGCTTCATGTGTATTTGATTCAACAGGAGACTGTGATTTACCTTCAGCTTACCAGGGCAATACCGGTGCAAACATGACGGTAATGTTAACCTCAGGACTCATTAGCTCCTTAGATGCAACAAACGAAAATGCTTATGTAGTAGCCTTAACCTCTACAGGAATTTTGATAGGATCTACAGACGTTTACGGTATAGCGCAAACTTCTATAGCAGTTTGGGGAGACGACACACAAACTCCAGAACTAGATGGTGCAACAGCAAACGAAACCGTAAACTTCCAGTTTGTAAACGGAACAGACTTATACAATTTGGTAATGCCAACAACGGTAAGTTATGCAACCAACGGATTGGTGGTTCAAGCTTCAGCAGGAACACTAAGTTTAGTAGACTGTGAGAGTACAACAATTTTAGGTTGTACCGATGAAACGGCAAACAACTACAACGAATTAGCAAATACAGACGACGATTCTTGTACTTATACAATTTTAGGTTGTACCGATGAAACGGCAAACAACTACAACGAATTAGCAAATACAGACGACGATTCTTGTACTTATACCATAGTAGGTTGTACCGATGAAACGGCAAACAACTACAACGAATTAGCAAATACAGACGACGATTCTTGTACTTATACCATAGTAGGCTGTACCGATGAAGCAGCAATCAACTACAACGAATTAGCCACAGAAGACGATGCTTCATGTGTATTTGATTCAACAGGAGACTGTGATTTACCTTCAGCTTACCAGGGCAATACCGGTGCAAACATGACGGTAATGTTAACC
>Ga0257120_1000628_pt1 | contig 25210 bp, 23 predicted proteins | sample SI106_10metaG_FD_190153 | JGI IMG/M metagenome (GOLD analysis project Ga0257120, IMG submission 190153) | Marine microbial communities from Saanich Inlet, British Columbia, Canada - SI106_10 | ecosystem: Environmental > Aquatic > Marine > Inlet | place: Canada: British Columbia | collected... | reverse complement strand
CACATGATGCTTTGATTGAAACACATGAACTTCTCATCTTCTGTAGCTAGATTTTCACAACCAGGGAAAATAGGCTTGTTCTCTACAACCGCAAAGTTGAAAATCTCATCTTCAGCATCTTCAGCATCTTCGACCTCTTCGATGATCTCGATCTCTTCGCTTTCATCGGCCTCAGTAGATTCGAATTCTACTTCTTCAAGTCTTTCAGTTGATGTATCATCCAGCTCGATGATTTTACCCGTGCGTTCGTCTAGTTTCATTACCCCTTCTATCAGGTACCTTCGAGTATCATCTGGTTCAGATTTAGATTGAATCACATATACCTTGTTATAGATAAATTCATATTTACTATTGCGAGTTGCTGCTACACTGAAAACGCTATCCTGAAGTACGATCCATTTATTGAAATATCTACTTTTTGAATTTGCTATGATGGTGGACAGTGGGGTATCTCTATAGTTATGGTAGATACTCATCGTACTCGAAAAAATATCCGTTAACCGATCGATGTCTTCATTTTCAATTAATGATGAGAATTGGCCCAATTGGCCACTTGCATAATTCTTAATATCCCTATCCGACATCCCATCAAAATAACTCGTCTTTTCTATGATAACATCGAATCTACTACTAGGTGATGTATTCGAGACTAAAACACCATAAGCTGAACTTTGAAGTTTTTTTGTTTTTCTTAAGGCCGCTTTACATTGAGACTCAGTTGCGAATTTTCCACTAAATACGGCATACATCTGTGTACCACTCAAAGAGCTGTAGTTTGGTATAAATAAAAAGTCTCCAGAAATCCCTCTTCGCTCCAGCGACTTGATGTGATTAATTGCCTCTGACTCCTTGTTGAAGGCCGCTAATATTTGAGTATAAAACTCTTCGGTTAATATATCCACCCTTGAATCATGGACGTAGCCTAGAGTTGAGTCGGCCAATTGTATCATCATCCAACCCGACGCATCGCTGTTAATGACAAAAAATGAATCTAAGGCAGTGAGCTTGCGATCCACAGGATAACTAGTCCCTGGACCTTGACGCATGTTACTATAATCTTCATGATCACTGACGATGCCTATTTCTTTTCCAGATTCTAAAAACGATATGGGAATAGGCTCAGGCGTTTCACCGGGACCAAAATCTATTTCCGAAATTTTGAATATCGCAAACGATACGAGAAGCGCTATTAGTGTAAATACAATGGCTTTGCGTTTGAATTTCTTCTTCTTAGAAAGACTCGCCATTAATAATCCTTCCTCTGTGGCAAAAGAATACTTGTCATGGCTGAGACGCGTTTTGTATAGTGTCTTTAATTCATCAAAGTCCGCACGACTGAACTTATTGATGTTATTGAGTATATAGTTTGATAGTAGTGTTCGGTATTCTACATCAAGTTTTTTAAAGGAATCATTTTGATTCTTCAGCAGGTTAACCTTTGTTTCTAATTCAGTGAAGGTCTGGGCATTGGAAATTTGGTTGACGGTAGAGGTTATATTTTGATACAGTTCATTGTACACCCCTTTACCGTCCATGGTAAGGCTGGACTGTTGAATCTGACCTATCTGCTCTAAACTATCCACAACCGATAAAAACAATAAGTTGAACTTACTCAACAATATCTCTCTTGCTGCTTCTTCAGACTGTCGGATCACTTCCATGAAATTCATGAATGCCGAATGGAAACTCGGAAAATCCTCAATCTCCCCATCACGTAAGTAAGCATGATGGGTATCATAATATTCTGGTAGACTTAACTCACTTGTGCGTATTAAATACTCTAAACTGTCTAGTGCTGTATCTTTTCTAATTCTGTCGTTGAATTGCTCAAGGAATGCCTCATAAGCAGCATCAAATAGATGGTCTTGACGGGTAAAAACCTCTTTGTTCTGAAAGACTATTGATAACCGGTCAATATTCATTGGAAAGCCATTCATGGCTTCTTGTGCAAAGGCTGCAGTTTCTTGAGAAAGGATGAGTTGCAATAACAAGAAATCTTGTGTCGCATCATCCAAAGTTTGAATATTTTTAAACTCAAGTAGAATACTTGCCGAAGCATTAAAATACCCCTGCTTAAAGGCAATGAAAGCAAGTTGTTTATAGTTGCCACTATTTTTCTTAGGCTGCTTTCTCAATGAGTCTAATAGCAACCTAATGCCTTCCTCTTGCTCACCGTTATTAAGCATCAAGAATGCATTACACACCTGTTGCAAAAAAATAGCACCCCGATGACTGGGTTTGGCTTTAGTGGTTAAAGCTGCTGCTCCCGATTTATCTCCCTCATAAAGAAGTTGTAACGCATCCTCCAAGGTGTAAAAATCTTCGAACTGCTTGGCCCTATCGTAGAGCGCTTGCTTTAATTTTTTAATGGCTTTTGAGCCACCTGTCCCTATGACATCATCAGTTGCACCAGCAGCCTCAATGAGCGTCTCTCGTTTATTTACTTTGAGAAAGACACTGACATCTACCCTCTGAAATATATAGGCATAGGTTCCATGAAAATAGCCGTTGTAATCATCGTATGATTTGAACGTGCCAATTTCTCTTAGCGCATCTTTGATGCAATCGGCACAATACTCAGGAGGTATCCTAAGATTGAATCTTTCTGTTTTAACTGCCATGCTCTAGAAAAAATCGGATAGATTATCTAAAATATCTCCAGCGTTTTCGAGCATATTGGAGTCTCCCGTTTGAAAACCACTCGCATTACTAGCAATATATCTTCCTTCAAGTGGATCCATTACTAATAATGAAGATTTCAGCGGAGCATAAAAGGCCTCTACTACTTTACTGTTGTGCAGAATTTGATTCTGAATATTTTCTGCGCCACCTGGGAATAGTGGAGATAAGGTATTCAATGTCACAGATTGAACGTTATGCGGGAAATTTCTTTGGAAACTCTCCAAAGGGCTGGGAAGGTTTTGCTTTTTCGTCTCTGAATGGTAGTTACTTAAAGCTCTTAGGTTGGTTATGGTTTTGGTGGTTTTCATTAGTTTATAATAATGTCTAAGACATGATTAAGTGGATCTCTTTTCATCTGAATTTTCTTAAAACGACTTGTGTATTCATCCATTCTATCCATTTGTCGTTGACTCAATTCGATGCTGTTCTCCTCGGGATAAACTTTAAAATTTTCATACTCTGAAAGAGCCTCTGCCCATTCTTTATCTGAATAATCTTCATATTCCGCTTCTACGTTATTGATAAAGACTCCGTAGTCTTCGATAAGTTGATCGGCTTCATTTGTGCATGCGCTCATTATGAGTCCAATGAAAATGATGGTTAGTGTTTTTAGTTTCATACCATGAGAAATTTAATGGATACAGTTATGAGGGCAACGCCAAAAATCAAGTAGATAATTGCCTTCGTATTTGTTTTGATTTTGACGCCTTTCTTATATCGCTTATCGCGTTTCTGAAATGCGGAAAATGCCTTTAGCGAAAGAATTACCCCTATCAACAAGAGTACAATTCCTGGAATGAGCATAGTATAAGTTTTGATTAAAAATAAAAAAAAAGGTTGAAGTTTAAACCCCAACCTTTTTCAGTTATAGTCTTCTAGAAAAAATTAGCCATTTATGGCTGAATACATTGAATTCAAATAATCGGATATAGTTTTCGCAAACTCCCAATCCATAGCCCTTCCCACAATATAAAGGGTAAAAAGAGCATAAACCATTAATAATAGATATGCTTTTAATTTTCCCATCGACTTTCCAAAGAGATAAATCATTACGGCTATGAAAGTAAGGATAAATAGTAATATTCTTAATTCAGAGGAATAAACCACTATGTCTGCATCCATATTAATATCACCATATACCAAAGTGTATATGAATAGTGGCAATCCAAGTGCGAAGCAGACATCAAAAATGTTACTACCAATGGCATTTGAAACGGCATCATCATAGTTCCCGGCTTTTGCATCTCTAATAGAGAGTATGGTATCCGGGACACTAGTCGCAGCAGATGCAATTACCACAGAGACAAAAATTATAGGTATGCCAAATCCACTAAATTCTCCCAATAAGGGTACGGTGAACGTATCAGCTCCCATCCATTGACAAGCAACAACCAAGAGTAAACATGCAGCGCCAATGACCATCATCGAAATGATCAGCTGAACCCATGCACGACCCTTAGTCAACTCTTCATCTTTGTATAAAGCATATTGAATATCTAAGGTTAATAGAGCCATAAATCTCGAGGAAGATTTTTCATCCTCGTCCTGATCTTCCACCTCATCTTCTACCTCATCTTGTGCCGGAGCACTCATAGTAGAGAACATGATAACGATATAGGCGACATAAAGTAACATCAAAATCAAGCCATGGTACCATTTCAATGTGGTACCACCTATAAGAAAAATGAGAACAGCCTCTGCAACCAATAAGGCAATACCATCACGTACCAGCACTTTTTTACTCACCTGTATAGACTTAACTACTCCAGCTCCAATTACTGCAAGTATAACAACCGCAGGTATTATCATACCATTAAAAATTGCACTTCCAGCTGTTGTACCAAGTCCACCAGAAAAGCTTTCAGTATCTTTTAATACAAGAAGAAAAAATACAGTCGTAAAAAGTTCTGGGATAGAACTACCGATAGCATTTATAGTAGCACCTCGGACACCGTCACTAAGATTTTCACCGATTAACTCTGAGGATTCCTCGAAGGCATCACTAGCCCGCCATATTATTAGACAACAAAACAATACAAGGATTAAGCTTATTAATATACCCATCTTAGTTAACTTTTATTTCAACACGTCTATTTTTGGCTCGACCCGACTCAGTGGAGTTGTCAGCAATTGGGAATTCAGATCCTTTCGCAACAGTTAGTATTCTATCTGAACTTAACCCGTTAAGCACTAATTCGGCCTTCACAGCTTCAGCGCGTCGTTTTGATAATCCAATATTATAGAAATTATCACCTTCAGAGCTACTGTGGCCTTCAATTACTATAGAATTACGCGAATTTTCCTCTAAATAAGAAAGTAAATCATTTAACTGATTGTTTGATATACTTACACTTGTAGAGTTTTTTCCAAATGAGAAACTTCCTGAATTAGAGGATACAGAAACTGCAGCATCATTCACTACTGAAGAAGTACCTTCTAGAATTTCAGGTTCTAAGTCTTGTTCTGTTGATGATAAATTTGATTCAGAATCTTCCAATGATTGATCCTCTTGAATTTCAGTCGGCGATACAGCATCCTCCTGAATTTCAGTTTGCGATGCGACATCCTCTGAAACAGAATTGTCATGCATCGTTTTATCATCGACACTTGCTGGGATAAAAAAGTATAAACCAATCAGTACAGCAGCCAAGACACCAATCAGTAAGGGCACTTTAGACCTCTTCTTAGATGCAATCGCTTCGTCACTAGTGGAGGTCGATGATCCTTCGTTCGAAGTTTTTGAGCCAACCTTGACAGGTGCTTTCTGAACCTTTTCTTTTGATACTTTCTCAACACTCTTCTTTTTCGAAGAAGTGGCATTATCTGATGGAGAAACTTCCTTAGTTTCTTTACCTTTTTTATTTGGTTTAGCAGTAATTCCTTGTTCGCCCTTACCTAAGTCGAAAGCAGGTATCTTTTCGTCCTTGCCTTTTCCTAATGCAAAGCCCTCACCGGTATTACCTGGAGCGTCTTTACCACCTTTCTTATTTAACTCAAAACCAGGAGTTGGTTCGTTCGATTTTCCAAGATCGAAACCTTTTTCTTTTCTCTTCGCCATGTCCTTAAAGTTTTGAAGCAAATGAGCCAATGAAGTACATCAATCCACCATTATGACCTTCGCCCGTGGCAACAAAATTCCATTCACCACTCGCGTTACGTTTGAATCGTCCGAATTCAACTGCATCCTTATCTGCAAATTCATTACTTAATACATATCTACATAACTCATCGTCGGTATCCTCATTCCAAACACGGATATAGCAGCCTTCTACCTGACCAAAGAAAAGATCAAGAGTTCTTTTATCCTTTTCCTCATCATGGGGGTATTTAGTAATAGTAACTACTACTACTATTTCCTTGACATCTTCAGAAACACGATCAAAAAAGATTCTCATATCCTCTTCATCTCCATCTTCCTCTTCATCTTCACCACCACCTATTTCATCTATCGCGCCTAAAACCGATCCATCAGCCGAATAAGGTCTTGGTTCTTCTTCCTCGCCATATACGGTAGTAGAAGCACTGCCATAATAAACCACATTACGAGGATCATTCACTTGACCGTCTTCTTCTATTAAAAATGCTGAAACATCCAAGTCAAAAACAGGACCATCATCACTTTCGTTAGCGTCCCATCCAAGTCCTACTCCGGCTATTTGCATGCTAGGAGCTGCCTTGGATAGATTAAAACTGCTTCCTTTTGACAAATTAAAACTCATAATATTGATTTTTTTGTTAATAAATGAATATACGTAATTATGTGTACAGTTCTACAAGTGCGCCTAGGCCTCCTCCAAAAGGACTAGACATTGCTTCAAATGACCAAGCATTCCCATCTCTGTAGATTCTACCTATTTGTACCGAATCATAACCATCAAAGTCATCCTCGAGATTATACATACATATTTCTTCATTGCCATCTTGATTATAAACCCTTATGAAGGCATTCTCTAGTTGACCAAAATGTTGATTATTTGATTCAGCATCATGAATAGTAACAACAAACAATAGTTGATCTACTCTAGCATCAACCTCAGATAGTTTGATGAAAATACTTTCGTCATCTCCCTCACCTTCGCCTGTCTGATTATCACCTTGATGCTCCACTGAACCGCATGCACTTGTCAAATTATTAAAAAACACAAAATGTCCATCAGTTGGGATTTTATGATTTTCATTCAACATAAAGACTGAAACATCGCAGTCAATAGGTTGATCGTTGCTAACGTCCCAACCTAATCCTACGAAAATGTGATTTAATCCGATAACCTCTTTAGTTAGGTTTATGGACTGATTTTTTTGAAGATTAATAGCCATAATAATAATAGTTGTTAAGTTATTTTTTTAGTGGTGGTGGTGGTGGTGGTGGTGGTGGTGTAGACCTCCTCTTTTTCTTAGCTTGTGCAGGTGAACTAGATTCCTTTTTTTGATTTTGCTTACCTCCTAATGGAGGTGGAGGAGGAGGTGGAGGTGATGGCATCCGCTCCTTCATTGCAGGAGAAACTTTTTTCGGTATATCCTTAGACGTTGGTTTGCTTTTCGGAGGTGGTGGCGGTGGTGGTGGCGGTGGTGCAGTAATCTTGCTAGATTTTAATGGCTTTGGAACCGACGGAACAGTCTTTTTTCTTACTTGACTTGTCTGAGGTAACGGTTTACGTAAGCTCTTCGAGTCATCGGTTGTTGTCTTAGCTAAAAAAGGTGACTCTATCGTTTTTGACTTACTATCACCAGTAGAAAGACCTTGTGCATTTGATACAATTTTAGCTGGGCTAGGTTCAATAATCACACCACCATGAACGGTATTCTCCTTGTACGAAGTAAAGAACTCACGTGCAACGTTTTGCTGAAATTTTATAACATAATCCCCTGTGATCGATTCAAGGTCTGAAATCTTTTGTGCAAATAACGATTTAAAATAATCACTATCGATGTTGGTGCCCGTATAGAATAACTTAAGATCCTTCATCTCAAGGTTCAGTTCATCTGAAATCTGACCTAACTTCTTTATAATAAGACCACTATTACTAGTTTGTTCAGCCTTAACTTTACATTCTGCTAATATTACTTGGAATTCCGCAGTAACCCCATTGCTTAATACTACACTCCCAAAGTCAAAATCTTTGCCACTATCTATAAATGATTGGGCTGCTTCATTGATGGCTAGGAACTCCTTATTTATGTCTAGTGGCAAGTGTGCATTAGTCCTTTCAATATAGGTAAATAAATAATCTACAGTCGCCTCCAATAAAGGATCTTTTGCAAGGCCTGCTAAAACATATTGCTTCAATTTATCAGACGCCTTGTAAAAGTAATACAAATCTTGACCGACACTTTTCAACAAAATTGAAGGCTTAGTGCTTTGAGGTAAGGCCGTGTAATAATCGCTTGTAGACGAATAGTGAAAGACATCTCGGAAAGGTTCTTCACTGAATTGTGACTGAATTAAGTCGATGTTTGTTTTATCAACTCCTAGATCATAAACTACAGAAATAAGTATTTCTGTTATTGCGATTGAGAAGCTAGATGCTCCCTTCTCAACTTGATGACTTTGTAAGAGTACTTTCTTTACTACATCTATGAAAAGCAAAGCATTTAGCTCATTATTTCCATTTTTACGATATGTCTTTTCACCCGCTGATCGAATGGGGTTGATGTAGTTCAATCTATTTTTAGAATTCCGCTCTTGCCCGATGAGTATATCGTCACCTATCACATCCACATTTAAATCAATACATACATTTTGATTATACGGGATATCAATAAAAGAGTAATGAGGTTGTTCCGCATGGAACAACCTCATATTTTCTGATTTCACAATGACGAGAATACATTTTTTTTGCATCTACTTCTAACTTGAAATACTCTTTATTAAGTGTTCATCATAGAATTTCATTGCCTCAAGAATAATTATTGGAGCCACAAAGTCAAACTCATCCTCCTTACCCTTTTGCGCTTCTCGATATTCCGGCATATTTGCGATGTAAGCATCAATATTCATATTTCCTAAAGCAGACATGAATTCTTGAGGAGTCATCTTAAATCCAAAAAATTGAGAGGCATAACCTTGGAAAATCTGGGCAAATTCCGTAAAACGAGGGCAAGGTGGTCCATCTGGGCTAAACCTGAATTGTCCACCAATACGTTCCATCATTTGGGGTGTTATTACTGCATCTGATCCTAATCGAATATCTTCACCGTTAGCTCCTGAGAATATGAAGCCTTCTTCACCTAAAATCTCAGTAGTTACATTACCTGCTGGAACCAATATTTTTTGTGTTGGGAGAGCTAATCCTTTGGCTACTTCGCATTTTATATCGCCGTCTTGTGCTCTGGCTTTTCTTGGGTTGAATGCTGGCTTGTCACGCAGTAGTTCTTGTGCTACCTGCATACCTCCCATTCCTTTAATAAATAAGTCTAAGTAATATTTATCTGCCTCATCTTCAGTAACACTCCCGAACCATTCGAAAATTCGGGCCCCCTTCCCTGCGAAAACTACTATCACATTTGGCGTCCAATTAGATCCTAAGGGTAAGTCAGTAGCGGTACGAATCTCATTGATCATATTTGTTGCCAATTGACCTGAGTAAAACGCTATTAATCCTGTGACATAAAGATTCACGGACATGAGCTCAGGACAATCCGCAGAAAGGAGCGTATAAAACTCTTTTAACTGATTACCGTTCAACCTATCAACGATCTGTTCAAAATAATATGCTGAGGTTTCAGCAGAATATTTCTTAGGCTCAACATTCAATCCCTGTATTTTTATGTCATGCTTTTGACATGCGGTTAACAACACGGATTCAAAATTCTTGGAATACCGGGTTGCTTGCGAGATTCGTTGTGCAGCAAATCGAATGGAGTGTTGCTTAACTAACAGATTATTATTATCGTAGCTAGTCAATGCGGAAATATCGGTAGTACTTCCTCCAACATCAAAACTTAATAAAAGATCATTTTGAGAAGGCTTAACTTGATTATTATTAACCCAGTAATTTGCAACTGCGGTAGATTCGGTCAAACTTGATGAAGCGTCAATTGCTTCGAAAGCAAAAGTTTTAGGACCACTCGGAATCTCAATATTTGATGTTGAGCTTCGTAAATCTACTTTTTTAGAATCATTCCCCCAACTTGAGGCGCCGGATGAAGGATTAGATTGACCTCCCCAACCCGCGTTTCCGCTTGTATTTGCAGAATTTGTATTCCAGCCATTCCCATTTGAACCCGCTGATGAAGCATTTGAACCCCAGGAAGAACCTTGATTAGGATTGTTTTCCGTATTCCAATCGGCGATTTCACTTATGGATGTTGGCATTTTGGCTACAACTAAATCTATCCTACCATGATTTTCAACGATAGGATTCACCCTAACAATATCACTCCACAGTTTATTGTATTTACCTATTATCCGATTCCCCATCGCTGAAGGTAGAGACCATTTCATCCTAGCAGGTATATGTCCTGATTGGAAGAGCTCTGCATAAACTTGTAACAATAGAGATGAAATAAATGCACCTTTATGAGATTGTTCAATTGGATCTTCCGACCATTTCATATTGTGAACCACCTCTGCAGATCCAGAACGAGGATAGGTTAGTGTATACCTATTGTCAGAAGCTGAATTTATGGGCAGGTTCTTCTCAAAATTCGGAAAACCACCAACAACTGCTTGGTTCAAAATATCCTGTCTGTTAACATCGGATCCAAACCTAGGTAACCTCAACTCGTCATGGATGGTTAAGATACTTTTGATTTCATTACTCCGAATTTCATCATTTTGAAAAAAGAAAATTTCATTTTCACTTGCTACATGAATATTGTTATCAATGTTGTCGTCTCTAAATAGAGAAACGCGGCGATTGTTGAAATTTATTAAAGATTCGTTATTAGTTTGTTGCGATAAATACGCTATCGTAGTGTTTGTACTTCCAAAATCGATACCCAAATTAGCCTCAACCAATGAAGTGTGGTTATTTAATGAATTCCGAGGGATATTAGTTCTTTCTTCGACTGAGTAACGAATCAACACAAAACCCGAATCTTTCCCATTAGATTCAAACCGCAACCCTTTGAAAGGCACTGAACTCTCATAAATTTCATATTGGTATTGATTTCCAGCCACCCGATTATCGCTAACGACATGCAACCTAGCCTCAATTCTGCTGTTTAACTCATCAGGTATAACTATTGAGCCATTGTCTGAAATGTACACAGGATTACCGTTTTTATCCATTAAAGAACGGTAATATGCATCTTCCATATCCATAACGAAAGGCGTCGCGGCTATGCTGGGCTGATTGTGTGGCACCTCCGAATACATGAAATATCTACCCCATTGTTTAGAAATGAAGTCAGGCCAAATAAGTATATCTTCACCTACGACTTTATTTTTACTGACAGTGTATACCTCTTCAATAGGAGCAAGTTGTTTTCCTTCTGCCGTCGATAATCTGAGTGATATTTCTAAGTTACCCTTAAGCTTACCTGGATCGTATAAGGCCGAAATAGAATTATTTGAGCCCGCATTATTCATCAATAACTGATCTATTGTATCGCCAAAAATATCTAGACCTTTTATACTAAGTGGAAGAGCAAAATAGTGATAAACACCTGGCATTCCTGCTGTATCAGCACGCAAAACGTGTACAGGTTGATTCTTTAAAAAATCAGGATTCTGTGCAGCTTTATTACCAAAATTAAAGCAAACTATTTCTGACGTCTTAGGAAGTAATAGCTCTTTGGACTTGAATGGAATTACACCTTCAGACTGACCATCATCGGTTATTTTACCTTCGACTCCGTATAAGTTATCCGATTTATTAAATAATTTATTAAAAGGTTCTTCGAAAAGACCAATAGATGGAACTCCAACATTTTCAAGGTCAATTCCTTTTCCCGTGGCGATGTCTTCGATTGACTTCTTCCAACGCGAAAAAGCTCCATTCAAACTGCTGGAGTTTGGTTGTAATTTTACAGGTAGATTCGAATAATAATTACTAAAACTATTTACGTTTCCTGCTAAAAAAGTTACATATCCGTATAACTCCTTCAATTCATCCGGTGTGATGTTGGACTTGAGCGGATCACAAAGTCTGTTGTTTTTAACATTGAGCCATGGCCGATCTTCACTTAAATTGTATTTAACGGAAGTAAACACGATACTCTCCGGTGAGGTTGCACCTATTACCTCGCCTTTGTAACTAATTACATTAATGAATGGATAATTTTTCGAATTATCACTTTCACCTTGAAGCATCCATAATGCTTTTCGATCGAATAACATGTTACCAAAAGCACCTTTGGGTTCATATATATTCGCGGTAGTTCCTATATCGTTTCCGTCAGAATAGGACAATGTTATTGGTTCTACACTTATGTTTTTTGAATCTAATGCAATACAAGCAATAAGACCTTTCCATTCATCTATGAGACTTTCATAAAATTTTAGAAGGCCCTCACCTTTTTCATTTACATCTGTAATGTATTCTAAGGATAATTTAAACAGATTGGCTCTAGAAAATACACTCGGCATACCAGAAACAATCTGACTGATCTTACCACCATCTATATCAAATTCAGGAACAATGATATCTTTTGTAAAAGTTTCCATTGAACCGCTGATATCATTCCATTTTCCCTCTGTTCCATTCGGTAAAGATCTACTGGCAACTTTTATTACAAGAGGCTTATTTTGTTTTTGAGACATGATTAATCCGTTTAGTGCTAATTACTAGTTTTTCTTCGATTGAGAGGCCATTATGCCATCATGCAAGTGAGCAATAAATTTCTCCTTAGTATGATTCAGTAAATGAGCGGCGTCGTCTAGTTCGAGCTTATTTAAACTTTTCACAAAGGTTTGATATGAACCTCCACCCAGCATCGAAGTTTCCCAATGGTAATTAGGATCTTCAAAGAGCTTGCCTGGGTCAAGATTCTGCAAGTCTTTTAATGAGGTACTAAATGCCGAATTTGAGAAAATGAAATTACCCGGTTGAATCGATTGCCTCACTTGGTAAATCCACCCTGGTATAAAGTTTTTGGAACTGTCAAATTGATATCCAAAGAATTTCATGTACTCATCTAGCTGACCTAATTCTTTCAACGAAACAGAGGAATATGTATCTATACCATTTTTTTTAAGCCTGTCTCTCAAATTTTCAAAACCATTACCTCCAATACCAGCTTCATTGGTAGTTAAGGTAACATGGGCTAAACTCAAAAAGGCACCAAGTTTATTGATAAAACGTTCGTCAATATTATTTTTAGATCCTACTAAATCTGACGCCTTTAGATTGAAGGCGTCATTTTCAAACTCCCCGGTCCTAAAGACATACTCCGCCTTACCATCAACTTTAAGGTTATCGTCGTAAAAGAAATCCATAGCAGCACAAGCACAGACCAATTCCACAAAATGACATGGGTTCTTTTGGCTATCTCCACCTGTTATCGTTTCAGATGCACCCGATTTATCTGCGGACTTACTTTCAAGCGGCCACCCGACATGATACAATCTCTTGTAAACGTTTTGAACCGTTGGATCCTGCTGATAAAACTGTAATGCGGCTTGAGAATTCAATGGAAAAAACGAAGAGTCCGCAATAACCGAATTTGCCTTAGTAGACATTTGATTTTCATCTGGTTTTTTAAAGCTGAAGTATTCCGTAAGAAGGGTACTACCGAATTTAACCTTGTTTAAATCCAAGCCTGAATTACCGCCAGAACGAACTTTCACTGCATGATCTAAAGCAGTTGGAATTACAGGGATAGAAGAAGCACCAGTACCACCAAAGACGCTTCCAAATATAAATACTCTAGCTTCTTCACCAGCCTTAGATATCTTTTCTATAAAATCGCCTAATTCTTGCTCAGGTTTTGAGATATCGCCGCCTTTGGCGAGATTTCTTGCAGCCTCGACAATTCCATGATACATCAAATGAGAACCTAAATGCGTTTGAGCTCGGTACCCATGGGCTAGATCAAATTGCTGAACCGAATCGGAATCAAGAAATAGATCCGAAAGCATTTTGTTCTGCTTTGTATTATCACCTTCAGATAGCTTCGAAATATTTGAATAGGTACGTCGACTCTGGGGATCATAATTTGTGTTAAAGTTGTGGAGATTTAACTTTGCAGAAAAGAAAGTATCATGATTCGGTGCTCCTCCATCATTCTGAGAGCCGGATTTAATACTCGAATAACATGCCACTAACTGAGTCACCCTCTTTAGATTGCCATTTGTGGCATCAGTGTCCAAAGTTAATATGTCAATTTCTTTATTATCAAACATACCTATTGAACACAAGTGAACGAAAGACTCTAGGCATCGCATACCCGTTCCTCCTATCCCAATAACAAATAGTTTATCGGCCATTTTTAAAAAATTTAATTTACTTAGATCGCTTTATTGATAACCCGATTGAGTTGACTAGAACCAATTCCCGATTTTTGAGGTTTTCATCAATTTACTTAATGCAATACCTAAAACTAGATAAACTACTACACCGATAACTATACCGATAGGTAGTGAATCCATATGCTTTGTCTTAGCTATTCCAGAACCTGGACTGGTTAATAATCCAACAGCGTAAGAAACCCCAGGATTTATCAAAAATAATAGCCAAAAGGTAAGCTTACGTTTAGCTGGATCCTTGGGGTTTGATCCACCTTGATATTTAATTAAATTTGAGATGAGTGCCGCCAAAAGTAACATAGCGATTCCTACAATCGGTAGTAAAATGTAATTATTCATGATTCTTGAGATTTAATTATTCTTTGGTTAGATAGTATGTGTATATTCTTGACTCATGGTTCAAGAGTTGCTTTTCCCAATAAAGTGAGACGTTTTTTAATGACTCAGATAGGCTCATGTTTGGATTACCTTGTGGGTCCATGAATATATATTCGTCTAGCAGGCTCAGGTTCAAAGATAAGTCACTTACATCTATCTTAACCGACCAACTGAAAGAACCTCCTTCTTCAGAATAATAAGTTCTGACTTTATCCGGATTTAGTTTAATATGAACCTTAACTTTAGTTGGATCATTCTTCATCCAATCATCAAACAATTCCTTATTTAAAACTAACGATAAAGGTTTATCGGTTTCTTTAAATGAAGGTTCAGCATATTTCGGTAATAACGAATCCGAATGCTCCTTTATACCCTCTGTAATAAGCTCTAGTTCTAAATCATTAGCACTCCAAACCACATTACCTCCTTTGTCCGTAGATAACTCAATATTTTCTTTTAGCTCCTTAAAATAATTTATCTCGCTATTTAATTTCAATGCATCTGAGATATCCGTTACACGAATTTCTAAATTTTCAATGGTCATGAAATCACTTACCTGTGTATTTAACAATAATCCCTCAGATAACGTTCCTTTAACCATTTGCTGAAAGTCACTGTCTAAATAATAGTTCCAATCTTCTGGAAGAATTCCGTTTTCATAGCCTAAATCTAAATTCCAAGTTGACCACTCGTCGTGCCCGCTCATTTCATATGATTTCAAAATAGTACCACGTCGTTGACTTTTAATGGTGTCTTGAAAGTTGATTTTGAAGGGATTGTGTGCGAAAAACAAATCTGGAGTTAGTCCATGTTCATCGGTTAAATTAGCTATAAGTTCATTTACTTCAGAACCTTCATCACTTGACGACGTAAACGCTGCAATTATCAAATTTTTTGATTTGTCCCCATGACTGTAAGGCAATCTATAGAAAAATAGATTGTGCCCCTTGGATAACCAATTTTCAAAAACCCCACTATAGATAGCTGTCTTTGCCACCTCCTTTTTATCCGAATCTTTATATTCTTCAAAATCCGAAATAAAAATAGCCTCTCTGTTGTTTCTTATTACATTCTCGAGGTTTTCCTGTATTTGGGCGTAGACTAAATCCGTTGCTCCCTCAGGGTCCATAAGAAGTTCCGCTATCGTTCCTTTCCCCATGGATTCACTTATATCTATATCTTTTTTTGGCGCATTCTTACTTGGTCTACCCATGGTAATTATTTCTGACTCATGACCCATTGATCGATTGATTATGGTCTTGAAGATCTCTTTATTTTCGGGAACGCCCCAAGCGGGCGCAATACCATCAGATAAATCAACATAAATATCGAATTGTGTGTAGTCTAAAGGATCCTTTTCCAGTGACGTGAATGTTTTGCTATGCAAATCTTCAACATTCTCTGTTGTGAATTGAAAAACATGGGCAATTTCCCATGGATCTGAATCACAACTTAAAAAAGTTAAGGATGAAAGAGCAAAAAATGTGAGAGTTTTGAGATTTTTCATAAAGTATAGATTATTGGTCGAATTCCTCTTTGAGTGCATTCATTAGATTACTTCCTTGTTCGAGTAGGTTCTTTGCCATATTAGCTGCCTTGTCAAAACCAACTCTCAATTCATGAGCTACCTGTTTAGCCAGTAAATCATTAATTCTGGCTCTTTCTTCTTCGGTGAGGTTTTCACCATTGCTGATTATATATTCTGAAAAAAAATCCGCTGATTCAAATAAACTTTGTTCAATATTTTTAAATTCGTCAGATTGCGCCAAACCTCGACTGTAGGTTATGAAATTATTTTCCCATTTCTCTAAATCTAGCAATACTTGGCGATGCGCATTTTGGGCACGGAAAACAATTAAACTATCGCGCAATCGAAGCACTACATCATGCTCTTGTGTAGTCATCTTAATACCCGATAAGACTTGGAAAGAACTATCAACATTGTTTAGTGATACAACGGGTATCGTATCTCCTCTTGATAACAGTTTCTCAAACTCTAGAAAAGTAACTCTGACATTGCCTATCTCATCATCTACGGCAGAGCTAGAACAAGAAGTAATCATCAATAGTAACGCGATACACAAGACTGTAGACTTACAATCTTTAATAGTGTGAGAAAAAAAGTAGCTCATCTTTATTTTGGTATTGTTGCAAGTTGAAATATATAAAAAAACCTTTAAGACGTACTAAGACCAATTAACTTTTTGAAATTTCATTCAACTGCTCATTATAATCCACGATTTTCTCATTCAAAAATTTTTCTACGGACTTTATTGAATCAAACGATATCTTGTTTTGGTCATACAAAATAATCAAATCTTGGTATTCTACAGTCATGCCTTCAACAACATCTTTAATCTGAGCTAATTTTAATATGTCTTTCTTTTTATCGACGGACGCATTCGAGTATCCCTCACCATATAACTCGTCTTGACTGATATATTCATCTTTGAGAATCCCAAAATCTTTAAACGTGCGTGAACCATTAAAATCGGGTATTACAATATGAGGTGCTTCAGAAAATAAATTTAACTCTTGTCCGGGCGCAGAAGGCGGTATAGCTCCAATTTGAAAAGTATTAGTCGTTTCAATGAATTCATAACCGCTTTCTGCAAAACCGTAGGTATTGGTCTTTATACCAAGAGCCATATGGTTATTTTCATCAAACAAGAAGAAACAGATTTTATAATCTAGGTAAACGAGGATTTTACCTAACAAAAGACTTTTATCCGAGCATACCCCTTTTTTCCAAATCAGCGTTTCCATGGGATAATAAACATTCCAATTACCTTCATTCTTGAGCTTATCGTGATCGTAAACAATCTCATTTTGCACCAAGGTTACAGCTAACTGAATTCGCTCCTTCGGGTCTTGAGTAGTGTTTTGAATCCATTGAACGACTTGATCGATGATATCTTTATCATTCTCGTCTTTGAGAAACATCTCATAAAAATCTTTACTGCCTTGTAGCTCTGAAGCACCTGCATCAATCATTATTGCTCTTGGCATGTCATCATAATAATAAAAGTAACTCGTATCGTATTCTACCAAGAACTCAAAGCTTGTCGTGTCAAGATTAGTAGTATATAGCTCTCCTTCAATATTTGAACAGGCAATAAATAGCGGCAATAATGCTGCGATTTTCAGAATTGATTTCATTATGACGTAGTTTCGCTGTTTGACAATATACATAAAAACGGATGCATTTATCAATTGACTTTTGGCGAACTGTGGCCTTCTCTAACCCCGTGTATTCACAAAGGCGACTTGATTTTTTAGAAATGGAACTAAAAGTGTCTAGGGAGATTATCAGTACCTCGCTAAAGGAGGTAGGGAAATTTGCAGATAATTACAATGTTGCTGGACATCTTCATATCTCTGAAATGTATGTCATGCTCCTTGTGTTAATCTCAAAGAAAGTGAACGATGAAACACTCATCTCTAGACATGACCCTACATTCTTGAGGAAGACTGTTGATCGTCTCTTTTTAGAATACCCTCCTATTTTGAACTTTAGGTTATTTGCAATGATCGATTGGAGCAGCTACGACTCAATAAATCTTTCTTCAAATACGGGTTATATCTCTGGCGACTTGATCAAATCATTTTTGGAAAATACGCTCTCTGAATTCCAAATTAACTTCTACGCTTTTAGTGACGAACTCGAGTGTAGTAAACCACAAGCAAAGTTTTTTAATCATATTCGTTCTCAATCAAAAAATGTAAAACTAACGCATCTTGGAGACGACTTATTCGCGGATATATATGGAGCGAACTCATGTGGCATAGACGCTATATACTACAACAACAACTGTCTAAAAGAGTACACACTAAATGGAGAACATTCAAACTTTTACCGCCTTCACGATAACGGCAAACAATAAAAGCGATTTTGATACTGTAAGCTACAGCCAATTCAAATACGGCTGTACCACTCACGGGATACGTTTCGCAAAAAAACTATTTGACGTCTTTGATCAAAATCTATTTGACAGTAAAAAAGACTATATAGTATACTCAAGTCCCTACCAATCTATCCCGACAGCCACATATTGCATGGCCCGAGAATTTTTTGAGTTGTTAAAAGAACGTATGCAGCCGTATGGTAGAAAGGTGAAATTTGAGAAGCTATTTCGAGATCCGACGTACACGGTTGATTACGGTACATTAACCAGAGAAGATAGGCTGAAATTGATTGGCCAAGATACTTTTTCATTCATTAAGACGCCTAAAGAAGACTTTACTCTAATATTCCTGGACGATGTGAAAGTTACGGGGTCGCACGAACATGTTCTCAAAAATTCCATTAAAAAGTTGGATATCCAGAATCCATTGATTCTAGGCTATTATGCAATTGTACACCCTGAGTTACCTGCGAAGTATGAACACGACATCAATGAAGCTGCTATTAGCGGTATTGAGGACCTTGTTCAAATCGGTCAACAAGTCGATTTTGAATTTAATACTCGTGTCGTTAAGAGACTTCTTATCAGCGAACCACACGATTTTGATTATGTTTTAACGTCCCTAAAAAATGACCAGCTTAGATCTATGAGGAAATTGGCCGAATCCAATGGATATCACAATATTGAAGCGTATCAGACAAACTATGAAAAGCTACTGCATTTTGTCCAAAAGCACGTTGTTCGATGATATAACTATCAATTAGAGCCTAATTATGAAAAAATATCAGACCACTTCGTTGTTCCTCCTATTTGGTGTGACCGTGATCCTCATGATTAAAATCTATCAAGGAGAAAACAGACTAAATACCATTAAATCTGATGCCATAGAGGTTGCTAATGTAAAATACGGCCTGTTTAATATTGACGAATGGAAATCTATAATTGCTGATATCATAGCAGAAAAAATCAATGACTTTGAGATTAATGACGGTAATCGTAAGAATATCGAATCGCGTATTTCAACGCTCTTAACTACGGTTATTGATCAATTTGAAGAAAGTTATTATCAAAAAAATGCGTCAAGTATCTCTGGATTCTTTCAAGGAAGTATTGCTAGTTTAACTGGTGTGTTTTCTCGTATGAAGGAAGATATCCCCATGTTTTCAGAAGAGATCGTGAATTTCATCAATAAGGAAGGTAATCGAGATAGTATTCGTGAGTACATACTCCTTAAACTTGACGAATATACCCAGAGCACCTTTGCAGAATTTGATTACACGTACCGAGACAACATTCTTGTTAAATATGGCATCTCAGATGCAAATAACGCATCAAACGTTATTGGAGGACTTATAACTCAAGAACAATCGAGTGTATCAATTTTTAAGAATGGAATTCTGTTGATATGGATTATCTGTTTCGCCTTCTTATTCTTTATACGACGTGTTCAAAGAGCGGAAGTTTATGCTCTATTAGGAATTAGTAGTATTTTTCTTTTTGCTGGGATATTCATTCCAATGATTGAGATAGATGCTAGAATCAACTCGTTGAGCTTCGAATTATTGTCAACAAATATTGAATTCACGAATCAGGTCCTGTTCTACAAAAGCAAAAGCATCATCGACGTGGTATCAATAATGCTCTTCCAAAAAAGATTAGATCTAATACTCGTTGGTTTTGGAATTTTTGCCTTTAGTATATTCTTTCCATTACTAAAATTAATGTCAACCGCTTATTATATCGAGAATAAAGAAATTCGATCGACTAAATTCGTGTCTTTTTTCGTATTCCGCTCTGGGAAATGGTCAATGGCTGATGTTATGGTTATTGCCATTTTCATGGCATACATTGGATTTAGCGGTATTCTTACGGAACAATTGACCCAGCTAGAAAACCTGAGTCCATCACTAGATATTATCAGTACCAATGAATCAAATCTCAGAACTGGTTTCTATCTATTCTCCGGTTATGTACTTCTCAGTCTTATGATTTCACAGAAGACTAAATACAGTGAGAATCTATGATTTTTTCATTGGTGGTGGAGGTAATGGTGGCGGTGGCGGTGCCTTTTTGACTGTCTTAGGCTTTGCCACTTTTTGTCCATCACGTTCCAAATGTAATAGGAAATTGAAGGCGTCTAGTTGAGCACTGGCGCCCGTTTTTTCTGCCTTTGTCAGTCGAAAACCTTGAGCGTATAATTCCTTCAGATTCGTTTTACCCTCGATAATTACATCGTTGGTAGAACCATCTATGGGGTGAATTTCTGACTCCTCATTAACAAAGGAATGACTAAAGTAAACGCGATAATTAGATTGCTCAATACTGTCAAGCATGGCTTGACGAGCTTTTTTTAATTCTGCTTCACGTTTCTTACGCTCCTGCCTTTCTTTTTCGCGCTGGGCTTCTTGTTCCTTTCTCAGCTCTTCCTTTTGCTCTGGAGTCATGGAAGGATTCGCTTTCTTATACCTACGGTATAGATAAACGGCAGCAATAATGAGTAATAGGTTAATCATGCTTACTTCTCAAAAATCAATAAGAAATTGAAACTTTCAAGTTGAGCTGAACCAGCTGTTTTAATTGCATGTGCCAATTTCCAGCCTTTCTGAAGCATTTCTTCTGCTGTTGTAGCCGAAGCATAATCAACCTCTGGCTCGCCAGTAGATTCATTAATCTTATAAATACTAGACTTAGGACTCACAAAACTGTGGCAGAAATAGATAGAAATTTCCATAACGACATTTTAGATTTATAGTAAAGCTAATAATTTTTAAACTGTTACAAAATCGATATAACTTGAAAGTTTGCTCTGCATTTGGAAGTACAGTTTAATATAATCACATTTCAAGTTCCGTTAAGTTGCTTTCTAGCGAGTTTTCTAAAGTATCCGGAAGGCTTTGGAAAAAGTCAATTCCGACTAAAAACTCCAGTTCGTCGATACTTATTTGAAATGTAGAAAGAGCATTGGCGGAGCCTTCGTTAGGTAATAAAAAAGCATACATCTTATTGGATGATTTAAAATATAAAGCTTTGTAATAAGCTTTGGGGATCGCTACTTTATTTTCTCCAATAGACGGCCCGTCTGGATCAAAAACGGGACCAGTGACAACAAAAATAGTGTCTTCGACAATACTCCATTTCCTTATTTGAGATTCTAGTTTCCTCCATATTCCTCTATTAAAAGAGGGGTTTTGGGGAGACATATTGGACATGAAAAATGATTCAGACATGATATATTCACTTTGTGTCATATCTCCTGCCGGCACCAAATGCCCCCTGTCGAACCCAGATCCCTTGTAGTCAAGTAGTTCGGCAGATCCGGTTTTTACAATTGGATCCGGTCTGAAATTGTTCTTTCTTTTTTCCTCGCCATAACAATCTCTACAAACCATGTGAAAGGTCCATTCAGGTTGTTCATGTTCTTCTACATATGAAAAGCAGTAAGCGGCATGAAAATAAAGGGTTCCTATATTGGTAGAAGGTAACAATGCTTGGGCCAAAGCATTGAGGCTAAAAAGTAAGGATAGGCCTAGGCCAATACTCCGGATCATACTTAGGTCAATTGTAGTTAGTTAGAAATAGAATAAACCATCCCAATTATTGTGGAGAAGTCTAATGGAAGCAGATCCAAATGAGGGTCTGAGTCAAAGCGCAAGGCAGATTCAACTTCAAAAACTAATTGCTCACTTATAGGAAACTGCAAAGCAAGCTCCCCAAGTAAGCGGTAATCTTCAGGGACAAAAATATCCGGTTGGTAGTAAACGGTTAGGTTGATATCCACATCACTTACCTCTGCAGTAATACTAGTGGCCGCGTTTCCACGATACACTTGCTTGTTCGATAAATCAGAGTATGTTTCGTTTTCTAGAAATGATCCAACTGTAAATTTATATAGGTATTCTTTCGTGTGGATGGTTTTTCCAAAATTTGCGCCGAATAAATTTCTTTGGTTTAGCTCAAGTGCCGAATTGAATTGGTTTTGATAAAAGACTTGCAGTTTCATATCTTCATTTAAAGAAAAGTGTAGGCGAGTATTAACAAAGCCAGTGGAATAAATTGTATTTCCAGATTCAGACGCAAAATTGTATCCACCTAAAAACCAAGCATCAATATTTTTATTGACACTTCGCCCTAATCCAAGTCCACTATTTAATGCTGTGAAAACTCCATTTCCGGCGGCAAATGTGCCCTGGAGCTCCGTTGTTGCCGACCATATGCTGTCTATCGGAGTAATAAGGTCGTAAGTATTGACAATGGTTTGACCATTTGAGGCAAAAGATGCAATCAAGGTCATCATGGGTATAATGCGTTTCGTGAAATGGATCATTTTGTTTAATAGCTAAGAATAATTTCGACTCTTCGTTTGGCTTCTTTTGCCTTTTCTAGATTCCGCTCTTTTGCAGCTCCAACTCCTGAAGCCAGGCAATTTTTATCTTTGGCTACGCCGCTTTTGATAAGGTACTGGGCGACTGTAGAGGCCCGCATGACAGATAAATCTAAATTATTTCTAATGTCTTTCCCTTCGGTTTCACGGAAAATATCCGGATCTGCATAACCAATACATTCAACTTTTAAATCATTTGCGTTTAACAAGGATAATTCTGCAATGACCTTTTCCAACATACCTTTTCCCTGACTGTTGAGCTGGTGTTCACCAGAATCAAATAATAAAATGTTGCCAAAGTTGAGCACAACTGTATTTGACTGCGCGGAGGTGGTAATATCTTCGATATCCCCTAATTTTTCAGCTACATTGAAAAATTCGCCAATTTCCTTAGGCAAGCCTTTGTAGAATTGCTCGTCTATCCCAGCATCGATATTAGTTAAATACAATTTTGCGGAATCATTTTCAATTAGATAAGGAAGCATAAGCCTGCCTCTTGTATTGTTAATCGTGGTTTGGTAAACTAATACTCCAAAATTATCGGTTCTATCAACGATATTTATCGCATCTATTTCGTAGCCGAAAGTAATGGTGTTGAACCAAGATTCAATCTTGGCATACCCATACTTTTTCTTTGAGGAATTATTTACGAAGGCATAGAAAGTGTCAAAATCGCCCACTAAATAATAGGCATTGAGAAAGTTTCCTAAGCTGGCTCCTTGACAATTAATAAACGGATTGACGTAACAATCATCAGGCAGTCTGTAGGTATTCGATTCTTCTTGAGTTTCTTCTTGCACAGGTGCTTCTCGTTGTACTTCATCTTGCAACACAGAAATGTCGCTTTCGACTTGTGGATCTTGACTAGGACTGAAGCAGCTCATTAATAGGATCGCTGAGGCGTAAGGTAGATATTTACGAAGTATCATGGTTTGCTTTTATTTTCATCGTAATTTACTAAAACCAAAATGAACCTCACACTTTAGTAATGACCCATCATAGACTCGCTGAAATTCTTGAATTTGAAAGAATTGATGATGTTCTTGTCGAGCCATTATTGGGGCTGTTTCCTGAACAAGAAGTCTTTCAATTGTCATTTTTTGATATGCCCTTAGTTGTTCTTGAAGATGTGCCTGAGGTGAATTGGCTCCCCAAAAAACTAGATCGATACGAGGATTCGATTTCTGCCATTCTCAAGAGTTTAGAAAGCCTTAAGGTAGATTCCAAATCAATATCTCGAGACGGTATTGATGACTTTCATGCGCTTAAATCAACATTGAATTCAATCGCTCGAAAAAACAAGAATATTTCCAAAATAGTGAATCAAATAATGATGGAGGTGAATGCGGATTTTAGTCAGATTACCTCTAAAATTCCTACCCCATATAAATACAGATGCTCCTACTATTATCAATATCAGGCAGGTTGGATGCAAAAGATAGAGCGTTCTGTTTCGGTTCGTAGTGCATTGAGCAGGGGGCAATATCATTTTAGTTTGGCGCGGAATTCTACGCCGAAAAGACTAATTTTCTTTTCTAATATCCAAGTCGCCTCATTAGTAGGTAGAGGACATATGATAGAGGGGTCGATTCAAGACGGTAAGATTATTATTACAAATCAAGTCCAAACATGGATTAGTTAACTGGGCGAATACTTTATGACATGAAAAAAATAGTTTTTCTCTTTTCTTTATTGCTTTTACTTCCAAATCAGGGACAATCTCAGAACGCAGAGTTAGATGCTGAATGGGAAAGAGCGTATCAAAAAGCAAAAGTTGCGACCTTTTACAGTGCTACCTACGCCAATGGATGGGAAGAATTAGAAAAGGCAATGAAACGCACTCGAAAGGAGGGCGAACAGCACTTCCTAAATTCCTGTCAAAATGTAATTCAGAAGAAATCAATGGGTTTCTTTGAATCTGTAGTACAACTTGTGTACAGATATGGCTATGGCCAATAAGGAGTTGCATCCTGCCGAGGCTAGATTGCTAGAAATTTCACGAAGTCTATTGATCCAATAAGAATAAAGAAAAATCATTAAGATTACTCCGAATTAATAGAATTAGACGCCCATTTTAACACCTAAAACAAACAAAAAGCCGGGCACCCTTCGGTGTCCGGCTTTTTGTTGTGAGCCATACTGGATTCGAACCAGTGACCTCTGCCCTGTCAAGGCAGCGCTCTAAACCAACTGAGCTAATGGCCCTCACTGTCTTGACCACAAATATACTTACCTAATGGTCACACATCAGAGAAGGAAGCTGATAATTTATTTTGTGCACGAAACACCCTAAAAACAAATAACTTAGAAAATTATGTCGGGCGCTCAATTAATTAGTCGACATTTGCACTTTAAATTATATTATGAATCAAGGAACAGTAAAGTTCTTTAATAATGACAAGGGATTTGGCTTTATTAAAGACGACGAGTCAAACACAGAGTACTTCGTACACG
>Ga0257120_1000625_pt1 | contig 25268 bp, 24 predicted proteins | sample SI106_10metaG_FD_190153 | JGI IMG/M metagenome (GOLD analysis project Ga0257120, IMG submission 190153) | Marine microbial communities from Saanich Inlet, British Columbia, Canada - SI106_10 | ecosystem: Environmental > Aquatic > Marine > Inlet | place: Canada: British Columbia | collected... | reverse complement strand
CATCTTTTGTGTTAGCTGCCGTGTATTCGTTCTAACAAACACATAACAATATTTAAAAAGGAGCCATTAGGCTCCTTTTTTTTGTTTAATTTTTTAATATTATTAGTTAAACAGTTTTTTATGACACGACATTCATATCTGTTGAGACCTTTTTTTTTATTGTTTTTTGTAATATATTTGCAGTATTATAAATCATATAAAAACCTAAATCTATTATGAAAAAATTATTATTAATTACAGTACTCGCGTTATTTGCAATACCAAAAATTCAAGCGCAAGAAAATGCGATAAAAGTGAATCCTTTAGCTATTTTAGGAGGAATTGACTTAGTCTCTTATGAGCGAGCATTATCAGATAATACTTCAGGTCTTGTTAGTGTAGGTTATGGAGGTTTTAAAATTGGAGGTGTATCTTATAAATCATTTGGAGGGGGATTACAATACAGGTACTATTTTAAAGAAGCTCTAAGGGGTTGGTATGGAGCAGCGATTGTAAGTTATCAATCTGGAGATGTTGAGGCTGAATCAATAACAATTGGAGGCTCTTCAGTTGATTCTAATAAGTTTAATTTTAATGCCATAGGTGGAGGCTTAAAAGCAGGGTATCAATGGCTTTGGGACAGTGGGTTTACGTTAGAGCTTAATTTAGGAGCTTCTTACAAGTCATTTAAGTATGATTTTGAAACTGAGTCACAAGGAAATTCACTTAATTTTAAAGAAAGTGGACTTATTACCACTTTCGGATTTGGATTAGGATACGCCTTTTAAAAAGTATTTTAAATTCTATACAAGAACCTCTAAAGTAATATTTGGAGGTTTTTTTGTTTAAATATATAACTTAATTACTTAAACAATATATGCTAGCTAGAATCTCAAATCTGTTGAGGGCTTTTTTTTTAATACTTTTTGTAATATCTTTGATATGTTAAATATAAACTTAAACCCAAACCTATTATGAAAAAATTATTTTTAATTGTAGTTGTAGCCATTTTTTCAATCTCAAGCATTCAAGCCCAAAAAAATGTTGCTAAAGTAGGATCTGTTAGGATTTTTGTTTGATAATGTTCAGTTTTCATATGAGCGTGTTGTTAATGAAAAATCCGCTTTTGAATTGTCTTTGAGCTACAAAAAAGTAACAGGTTCCCTAGCTACCTTATCAAACGATACAGATGTGAACACCATAGGAGGAGAGGCAAAATATAAGTTTTACCTATCATCGGTTTCAAATGCGCCAAGAGGATGGTATGTTGCACCCGTTATCAATTATTACAGCACGACTTTAGAAGAATCTGGAAAAAGCGGTGGTGTTTCCTCTTTTGGTGGAGGTCTTCTCGTTGGGCACCAATGGATGTTAGGAAGTTTTACAATAGATGTGAATGCTGGTGGGATTTACAAGTCAGTTAACAACACAGGCGATGTAACCAGTATAAACTTAGATGGCTTATTACCTAAATTCGGATTAGGAATAGGTTACGCCTTTTAATTTTTTTTAAATTTCTCATATAAAGCCTTTACAGTGTAATTCTGTAAAGGCTTTTTTATTCAACCCTCAATTTATTGACTAATATATGTCAATTTATTATTTAGTTTGTTTAACTATTTATTCAAGTTAAATGATAAATGAATTAATTTATAAGGGGTCTAGATATGTGTGAAAAGAGCTAATTTAATCTGTTATTAATCATTTAATAAACTTTTCAGCTTGTATTATGTGTCAATATTTTTAATTAATAAATTGAATTTATATTTTTTTTGTTTATTTTTGCATTATAATTAATTAACAAAACTAAAAATTATGAAAAATTTATTACTTTTTACAGCTTTATTGACATTTAGCTTTGGTTCTGCTCAAATTACAACGGATGCAGGAACATTTAACAAGCCATCTGCTGGAGAAACTGCTTTTGAAATGCATTTTACTCCTAACCTACAAGGTGGTTCTCAATTTGGAGATGCTCAAGAAAATCTTGGTGGCGAAACAATCGCTGTAATGATGAGAAGATTCAAGGATGACTCTAAAGCTGTTAGAATGTTTGGAAGCTTTGAATTAAATGGATCTGATGTTGAAGGTGCTGACACAATTGTTAACGCTACATTTGGATACGGTATTGAAAACCATTTAGCTGGTGCTGAAAGACTTTCTACTTTTTGGGGTTACCAAGGTGGCCTTAAAATAGAGAACATTGGTGGAGATGACGTAGACTTTGGTCTTGCTGCTGGTGTATTTGTTGGAGCTGATTACTACATCATTCCTAAGGTTTACATTGGAACTGAATTTGGTTTTGGTCTTGATGTAACTGCTGAAGGTGGAGACGCAGGTGATACTACTTATGGTTTAGGTCATAATTTATCTGCTAATTTCAGATTAGGTTTCAGACTATAATTTTACCAATCATAACGATTTAAAAGGAGCCATTTGGCTCCTTTTTTTATGCAAATTGTTTTCATGTTTTTACTATTTTTAAATAAAATTTTATTTAAAAATTTGTTTATTTTTGCAATAAATTATACCATCAAAAATGATCATGAATAAAATTCTTTTTACAGCCTTCACAATTGTATCTCTTTTAACTTCAAATGCCCAAGAGCTCAAATCTAATTTAAGTTTAGGAATCCCTGTTGGAGATGTTTCAGAAGGCTATAACGTTAATGTAAATTTTGAATTTGTTTATTTATGGGATATTAGCAACCAAGTTCAACTAGGGGTTGTTTCTGGGTATTCTCATTTTGTGGGAGATTCTTTCGAAGCACAAGGCTTAAGTTTAAAAGTTGATGACGCCGGGTTTTTGCCATTAAATACAACCTTTCGGTTTAATGCTACAGCGAAAACAGCACTATCTTTGGACTTTGGTTATGCCTTTGGTTTAAGTCCAGATGGAAATTCTGGCGGATTTACCTATGCTCCTAAAATGTATTACAACCTTGATAAGTCCTTTGATTTATATGTTAGTTACAAAGATATACGAGTAGATGGTAATGCATTCAGTTCGATTTGTTTTGGGGTTGAATTTAATTTATGAATTTTCACCTATCAAAACTCTTAGTACCTACAATTAAATTGTAATTTAACATAGTCATATTTTTTTTTTTGTTTAATTTTTATAAATCATAAACAAAAATTAATATTATGAAAAAATTATTACTTACTGCAGCTCTTGCTTTGTTCTTAACAAACACAACGACTGCTCAAGATTCTAAAGGATACGTTGGTGTATCTATTGGTTCAGCAATTCCACAAGGAGATTTAGCTGACACAGCAAAAACAGGTTTAGATTTAGGTCTTATTAACGCAGGTTACCGTTTCAATGAAACTTGGGGAGCAACTGTAAACTGGGGTGCAACTGGTCACGCTGTGGAAGGTGTTGATGATGGAACTATTGGAGTTGGCTATTTTGCTGTTGGTCCAATGATTTCTTTTGGAGACTTTGACTTCAAACCTCAATATGCTTTTTCTTCTGCGACTATCGAAAGTGGAGGCGCAGAACTTGATGTTGATATAGAAAGTGCTTGGATTATTGGAGCGACTTACAATTATTCTCTTGGAGATAACTGGGGTTTAGCTGCTAATTTAGATTATTTTACTTTCACAGTAAAAGATGCTGATGATTCGGATTCAATCATGAAGTTTTCTATTGGAGTTCAGTACAAGTTCTAAGATAACACTCTTAAACAATTAAATTAAAGAGGAAGCTAAGCTTCCTCTTTTTTTATACCATAACTTTTGTATTTTTGTCACATGAAACGAGCATACTTAAATTATTATCATTTTTCTGAATGATCAATAGCGAACAGCATGTGACCTTCAAAATAATAGATATAGACACATGAAAAAAATCATCATCATAAACGGCCCTAATCTAAATTTATTAGGTAAACGTGAACCTGGAATTTACGGTGCTCAATCATTTGAAGACTTTTATAAAGATTTAAAACATACATATGAAGGCTTTGAGTTATCTTATTTCCAATCAAATATTGAAGGCGAGTTGATTGATAAACTCCAAGCCGTTGGATTTTCATACGATGGAATTATTTTAAATGCAGCGGCTTACACCCATACTTCGGTTGGTATTGGCGATGCAATTAAAGCTATTGAAACTCCTGTAATTGAAGTACACATCTCTAATACGTTTGCTAGAGAAGAGTACAGACATCAGTCCTATATATCACCCAATGCAAAAGGCGTGATTCTTGGATTTGGCTTGCAAAGCTACGAATTAGCACTCCAAAGTTTCTTATAACAAAAAAGACGGTCTTTTCAGACCGCCTTTTGTATATATGTGTGTATGGTGCTTATATATGAATCACTTCATCATAAGCATCCGCAACAGCTTCCATTACAGCCTCACTCATAGTAGGGTGTGGGTGAATTGTTTTTAAGACTTCATGTCCCGTTGTTTCAAGTTTACGTCCTAAAACAGCTTCTGCGATCATATCCGTAACTCCAGTACCAATCATGTGGCATCCTAGCCATTCGCCATATTTGGCATCAAAAATGACCTTAACAAAGCCTTCTTTATGACCGCCAGCACTTGCTTTTCCTGAAGCAGAAAATGGAAATTTACCAACTTTAATGTCAATACCTTTATCTTTTGCTTGTGCTTCTGTCAGTCCAACACTCGCAATTTCAGGAGTACAATATGTACACCCTGGAATGTTTCCATAATCAATAGCTTCTACATGTTGTCCTGCAATTTTCTCGACACACAAAATACCTTCTGCTGAAGCAACGTGAGCTAGGGCAGGACCAGGAGTCACATCACCAATGGCATAGTAACCAGGTATATTTGTCTGGTAAAAATCATTGACTAAAATTTTATCTCTATCGGTTACAATTCCCACATCTTCTAATCCGATGTTTTCAATGTTTGTTTTGATTCCAACTGCAGAAAGTACCATGTCAGCTTCTAAAACTTCTTCCCCTTTTTTGGTTTTGATCGTTGCTTTAACACCATCACCTGAAGTGTCCACAGAAGTTACTTCTGTGGACGTTAAAATATTTATTCCACTTTTCTTAAACGAACGCTCTAATTGTTTAGAAACATCGGCATCTTCTACAGGCACGATTCGAGGTAAATATTCAACGATAGTTACATCTGTTCCCATAGAGTTATAGAAGTAAGCAAACTCAACTCCAATAGCTCCAGACCCTACAATTACTAACTTCTTTGGTTGTTTTTCTAAAGTCATTGCTTTGCGGTAGCCAATTACTTTTTCACCGTCCTGTGGTAAATTAGGCAATTCACGTGAACGTGCTCCCGTAGCAATGATGATATGTTTAGCACTGTATTTAGTACCATCAACATCAACTTTCTTACCAGGTTTTAAAGTTCCATAGCCAGAAATAACATCGATTTTATTTTTTTTCATTAAAAATTGAACCCCTTTACTCATGCCATCCGCAACATTTCTACTACGATTGACAACAGCATCAAAATCTTTATCAAATTCTTTGACTGTTAAGCCATAATCATCGGCGTGCTTAAGGTATTCAAATACTTGTGCAGATTTTAAAAGTGCTTTGGTAGGAATACACCCCCAATTGAGGCAAACGCCTCCAAGGCTTTCCTTTTCAATGACAGCAGTTTTTAGACCTAATTGTGAAGCTCTAATGGCTGTAACGTAACCTCCTGGGCCACTTCCTAAAACGATAACATCGTATTTGCTCATAAAATCAGTATTTTGAATTGGTTTTAAAGCGCAAATTTACGAAACCTAATCGTAATATTAAAGGTCTTCTGTGAAATGTGTTTTGCTTTTTTTATTTGAGAATTTAGAGTCATTATATTCTTTAGATAAACTCTGTAGAAAAGCAGTATTCATTTTAAGTCATTATTATTTATTTTAAACTCTAAACTTACAGAGTTGACACAGTAGCGTGTTCCGGTTTGAGTCGGTCCATCATTAAACACATGTCCTAAGTGTCCGTCACAGGTTTTACACACAATTTCGGTTCGAATCATTCCAAGGGTTTTATCTGAAATATATCCCACTTTCCCTTTAATAGATTCATCAAAACTAGGCCACCCACAATGGGCATCAAATTTGGTGTTACTTTCAAACAAGGGTTCATTACAGCCAGCACAACAATAGGTGCCTTTCTCAAAATGAACATTATAGGCACCGGAATGTGGCATTTCAGTGCCTTTTTTTCTAAGAATCCGGTATTGTTCATCCGTTAATTCTTCTTTCCATTCGATCTCTGATTTATTCATTTTTTTGTGGGTGTAAAAGTTAAGGCCGCACCGTTGATACAATGCCGTTTTCCAGTTGTTTTTCTTGGACCATCGTTAAAAACATGTCCTAAATGTCCACCACAAGTAGCACAATGTTCTTCGGTACGTGCCATTCCAATATTGTAATCTACAGAAAACGATACATTTCCTTTAATTTCTTTATCAAAACTAGGCCATCCCGAACCTGAGTCAAATTTGTCAGCACCATCAAATAAGGGAGTGTTGCAGGCTGCACAACTATAAATACCTGGTTCATAAATCTTGTTCAAAGGACTTGAAAATGCACGTTCGGTGCCTGCTTCTCTCAATACGAGGTATTGAAGTTCATTAAGCTGCAACTTCCATTCTTGTTTAGTTTTAGTTACCGAAAAAACTTCCTTTTTTTGGGCAGTTGTTTGACAAGAGTACAAAAGACCGAGGATACAAATTGAGATGATTTTTTTGTAATTCATGGATTGGAATTAATTTTCAATAAAAATAAGTAATAATTTAATGAGTTATTTTTTTTTCACATAAATTTGTGACTGTAAGTATATTCTAGTGTCAAAACAATAGAACGTTTTTAGAATTAAAAACATAAATAAAACTACAATGAAAAATCAATTCTTTACTCTTTTAATATCTATCGTTTGTTTTTCTTGTGCAACCAACCCATTTACGGGCAAAAAAACAATGGCCTTTATGCCAAACTCACAGTTGTTACCTATGGCTTTTGCAGAATATGATAAGTTTTTATCGGAAAACAAAGTCATAAAAGGGACTCCTGATGCAGAAATGATTACAAGAGTTGGTCAACGAATTTCAGTAGCTGCAGAGCGTTGGTTAGACGCTAACAACCATCAAGGGTATTTAAAAGATTACAAGTGGGAATACAATTTAGTGAATGATAAATCAGTGAATGCTTGGTGTATGCCGGGTGGAAAAATTGTGTTTTATACAGGCATTTTACCAATTGCTAAAAATGAAACTGGTATTGCCGCTATTATGGGGCATGAGGTCGCTCATGCCTTAGCCAATCATGGTCAGCAACGTATGAGTGCGGGAATGATTCAACAAGGAGTAGGAGCGGGCGTTGCAATTGCTACCAAAGACAAAAGTGATTCAGAACAGGAAATCTGGATGCAAGCATTTGCCGTAGGTTCATCTGTCGGAGGAATGTTGCCATTTAGTCGATCTCATGAAACAGAGGCAGATGAAATCGGTTTATACCTCACCGCTATTGCGGGTTACAATCCAGATGAAGCTTCGTTATTATGGGAACGAATGAAAGCAAATAATGGCGGTAAAAGTCCTCCTGAATTTTTAAGTACGCATCCATCAAATGATTCTCGAATCTCCAATTTGAGATCATTGTCGGCAAAGGCAAAAGAAGAAGCTGCCAAATTTGGAGTGACATCTTTTAGATAATATTGACTTTAGAGATGAATTAAATCATTAAATTGGTTGCTGCTAAACTAACTAAGCAACTTTTTTATGAAAAAATTTAAAAAAGGAAGCAAGCAGCTAACCAAAGCTTGGGCTTTCTATGATTGGGCAAACTCGGTCTATCCTCTCGTAATTAGTACCGCTGTTTTTCCAATTTATTACAGTAGTTTGACAAGTTCATTTGCAAATGAAGCTGGAGATATTTCTTATTTAGGGATGCTCTGGAATCCAACGACCTTATATGACTATACACTGTCATTCTCATTTTTAATAGTAGCGTGTTGTTCACCTATTTTGTCTGCTATTGCAGATTATATGGGTAATAAATTAAAATTTTTAAAATTCTTTTGCCTCTTGGGTTCACTTTCTGTAATGTGCCTGTTCTTTTTTACAGGTCCTGAAACTTTGTGGGTAGCACTCACATTTACCATTTTGGCAAGTATTGGTTTTTGGGGGAGTTTGGTGTTTTATAATGCCTATTTGCCAGAAGTTGCCTTTCCAGAACAACAAGATAAAGTCAGTGCACAAGGATTTATTTACGGATATATAGGTTCGGTATTATTGCTCGTTTTTAGTCTTTTTATGGTTGAAAAACCAGAGTGGTTTGGAATTACAGACCCTACCTTAGCGCCTCGTATTACGTTTTTAATGGTTGGTATTTGGTGGGTTGGTTTTGCTCAGTTTACGTATCGCCGTTTACCAAACAACGTTTATAACCATAAACCAGAAAAAGATTTTATTTGGAAAGGGCTTAAAGAATTAAAGACTGTTTTTAAAGAATTGGTCAATTACCCTCAGCTTAAATATTTTTTAGTTTCTTTTTTCTGTTTTAGTGTAGGAGTTCAAACCATTGTGTTAATGGCAGGGATTTTTGGGAGTAATGAACTTGGATTGCCAACATCAAACTTGATTCTTACCATCATTCTCGTGCAATTAGTTGCTATTTTGGGTGCTTATTTATTCTCAAGATTATCAACAAAAATCAGTAATATCAGGACTTTAAAACTAACCCTTATGATATGGGGCGGTGTTTGTTTTTTAGCCTTTTCTTTAGATAAGAGTCAAGCAAATGTTGATTATTACTTTTATGGTTTGGGTATTATGTTAGGGTTTGTGTTGGGCGCGACGCAGTCCATAGGACGTTCGACCTATTCAAAGTTGTTGCCAGATACACACGACCATGCGACGTATTTTAGTTTTTATGACGTTACTGAAAAATTAGCGATTGTATTAGGGATGTTTGTGTTTGGGTTTCTTATATATCTAACCGATTCTATGCAATATTCTGTGCTGTTCTTGGCGCTCTTTTTTGCAATTGCTTATGTTGTCTTAAACCGCATCAAAGCGACCGAACATGTTAATTAATTTCTTATTAACAGCGTCAAAACTTAAATTGGCATAACAATTGAACTTTAATTGATGTAACTGAAGGCTATACTCTGTTAATAGAAGAGGCTTTAAGTTTTAAATAAACTATTAATATCAAATCAGTTCTGTTTTATGACAGAATGACCTAATATACCTATGAGCAAATCAAAATTTACAATGCTTGACAGTTTGTCATTACAAGACTTTGACGAAAATTCAGAGTTAATTCCTCTGATGACCACAGAAGACGAAGAAGCCATAAAAAATGAATCACTTCCAGAAACGATTTCAATTCTCTCCTTACGGAATACCGTTTTATTTCCTGGAGTCGTCATCCCTATTACGGCCGGTCGCGATAAGTCCATTCAATTAATAAATGAAGCCAATTCTGGCTCCAAAGTTATCGGAGTAGTTTCTCAAAAAGATGAAACTGTTGAAGACCCATCAATTGACGATATCTATTCAACTGGAACTGTAGCACGTATTTTAAAAGTTCTTAAAATGCCTGACGGTAATACAACTGTAATCATTCAAGGGAAAAAGCGATTTCAAATTACCGAAATGGTTTCTGAGACGCCTTATATGGTTGCTAAAATTCAAGATGTTCCAGAAATCAGTCCGATAGGAACTACAGAATTTCCAGCTATTATTGAGTCGATTAAAGACCTAGCGCTTCAAATCATTAAACAAAGTCCAACCATCCCTAGTGAAGCTTCTTTTGCGATTAAAAACATTGAAAGCAGTTCGTTTTTAATCAACTTTGTATCTTCTAACATGAATTTATCAGTAGTTGAAAAACAAAAACTATTAGAGGTTAATGATCTTCAAGAACGTGCATTACTTACATTAAAGCACATGAATATTGAGTTCCAACGTTTAGAACTTAAAAATGATATTCAATCCAAGGTGCAGAGTGATATGAACCAACAACAGCGTGAGTATTTCTTACAACAGCAAATCAAAACTATTCAAGAAGAATTGGGTGGAGTGAGCTATGAAGAGGAAATTGAAGAAATGAAAGCACGTGCTCTTAAAAAGAAATGGAACAAAAAGGTAGAAGCACATTTTAATAAAGAAATTGGAAAGCTGCAACGAATGAACCCACAAGTTGCGGAGTATTCAATTCAACGAAATTATTTAGATTTATTTTTAGATTTGCCATGGAATTCTTTCAGTAAAGATAATTTTGATTTGAAACGCGCCCAAAAAATATTGGATCGTGATCATTTTGGTTTAGAAGAAGTCAAACGTCGAATTATTGAATATTTGGCAGTTTTGAAACTTAGAAAAGATATGAAATCTCCGATTCTTTGTCTTTATGGTCCTCCCGGAGTTGGTAAAACATCTTTAGGAAAGTCCATTGCAGAGGCATTGGGAAGAGAATATATTCGTATTTCCTTAGGGGGTCTTAGAGATGAAGCTGAAATTAGAGGTCATAGAAAAACATATATTGGGGCTATGCCAGGAAGAATTCTACAAAGCCTAAAAAAAGCAGGAACTTCCAATCCTGTTTTTGTGTTGGATGAAATTGATAAACTTTCGAGTTCCAATCAAGGAGACCCATCTTCTGCAATGTTGGAAGTTTTAGACCCTGAACAGAATTCGGAGTTTTATGACAACTTTTTAGAAATGGGATATGACCTTTCTAAAGTGATGTTTGTAGCCACATCTAACAGTCTTAATACCATACAGCCAGCACTTTTAGATCGTATGGAAATTATCAACGTGAGTGGCTATACGATTGAAGAAAAGGTTCAAATTGGTAAAAAATACTTATTGCCTAAGCAAATCAAAGAACATGGAATGAAAGCTTCTGATCTCAAAATCGCACAACCTCAGTTAGAGAAAATTGTGGAAGGTTATACAAGAGAATCGGGGGTTCGTGGACTTGAAAAACAAATTGCTAAAATGGTGCGTTATGCCGCCAAAAACATTGCGATGGAAGAATCTTATGAGGTTAAGGTTTCAAATGATGCAATAATTGAAGTTTTAGGCAGTCCAAAACTAGAACGAGATAAGTATGAAAACAATGATGTAGCAGGGGTAGTAACAGGACTGGCATGGACACGTGTTGGCGGAGATATTTTATTTATTGAATCCATTTTATCTAAAGGAAAAGGAGGTTTAAATATCACTGGAAATTTAGGTAAAGTAATGAAAGAATCGGCTACCATTGCGATGGAATATATTAAAGCAAATGCTGATTTATATGGTTTGGAACCTGAAATTTTTGATAGTTATAATGTTCATATTCATGTCCCAGAGGGTGCTACTCCAAAAGATGGCCCTAGTGCTGGTATAACCATGTTAACGTCTTTAGTGTCTTTATTTACACAGAAAAAAATAAAGAAAAGTTTAGCTATGACAGGTGAAATTACCTTGCGAGGAAAAGTACTTCCAGTGGGAGGTATCAAAGAGAAAATTTTAGCAGCAAAACGCGCCAGAATTAAAGAGATTATTCTTTCAAAAGAAAATAAAAGTGATATTGAAGATATCAACCAATCCTATCTAAAAGGACTGACATTTCATTTTGTTTCTGAAATGAGTGAAGTTATTGATATAGCAATTACGAATCAAAAAGTGAAAAACGCAAAAACACTCTAATTATTGAATATTTGAGCTCTGCTCAAAATAAACCCTTCTAATATTCGTTTTAGAATTGATTTATTTATTTTTGCATGCAAATGAAGATATTATTGACGTTTTTTATGGTTATGTGGAGTAGCGGTACTTTGTATGCTCAGCTAGGAGGTGAATCTACATATCAATTTCTAAATTTAATTTCTTCTCCTCGTCAAGCTGCTTTAGGGGGTAAATCCATTACAAATGTGGATTATGATGTCACTCAAGCGTTGTACAATCCTGCCACTATTAACGTCGATATGGACAACCAATTGGCCGTCAATTACTCGAGTTATTTAGGGGATATTAGCTACGGAACTGCGGCGTATGCATATACATGGGATCGAAGAACACAAACTTTTCATGTAGGAATGACTTATGTAAATTATGGTAGTTTTGATGGCTACGATGAAAATGGGATTAGTACAGGGGAGTTTTCAGGGAATGAAGCTGCTTTTTCGTTGGGTTATGCAACTCAAATAGGGTACTCAGACTTTTATGTTGGTGCAAATCTTAAGATGATATCTTCTAAATTAGAACAATATAATTCTTTTGGAATTGCTGCAGATGTTGGCTTCATTTATGTAAATGAATACTTAGATTTTAATGCAGCATTTGTAATTCGAAATTTTGGAATGCAATTAACAACATATGCGGGGTTGAAAGAATCATTACCCTTAGAAATAGACCTTGGATTTTCTCAGAAACTTGAAAATGTACCCTTGAGATGGCATGTGACATTTGAAAATTTACAACAATGGCCAATAGCGACTGAGAACCCAGCGCGTGGCACTACTGATTTGAATGGAACACAAACTCCTGAGGAAGTAGGTTTTTTCAGCAACTTAATAAGGCATACCATTTTAGGGATAGAATTATTTCCTGAACGAGGGTTTAACATTCGATTGGGGTACAGTTTTAGAAGAGCAGCCGAGTTAAAAATATTAGAACAACGAAATTTTTCAGGTCTTTCTTTTGGTGTTGGCTTGAAATTTAATAAATTTAGATTTAGTTACACACATGCACGCTATTCATCGGCAGCAAACACCAGTTTTCTGGGTTTACAAATAAATTTACAATAGTGAAAAAAATAACAATAGCCATCGATGGTTTTTCTTCTACAGGAAAGAGTACGCTTGCTAAACAATTGGCTCAAAAACTTCAATATGTTTATGTGGATTCTGGGGCGATGTACCGTGCCGTTGCATTATACACATTACAACATAAATTAATTCAAGACAAGTCTCTTAACACAGCAGCCTTAATCAATGAGTTGTCATCGATTAAAGTGACGTTTCAATACAGCGAATCATTAAAGGCATCTGAAATTTACTTAAATGGTGTGAATGTAAATACTGAAATTAGAAGCATGGAAGTTTCAAATACTGTCAGTAGAGTTGCAACAGTTCCTGAAGTCCGCCAACAATTAGTAAACTTACAACAACAAATGGGGGCTGATAAAGGAATTGTCATGGATGGAAGAGATATTGGCACCGTGGTTTTCCCTGATGCCGAATTGAAACTATTTATGACGGCTTCTGCGAACACACGAGCCCAACGACGTTACGATGAACTGATAGGGTCGGGGACTGACGTGACTTTTGAAGCTGTTCTTGAAAATATTACTTCACGAGATCATCTTGATTCTACTCGAGAAGATTCTCCGCTTTTTAAAGCTACTGATGCCATTGAAATTGATAACTCAAACCTGAGTTTAGAACAACAATTTGAAAAGGTATTAGCCCTTGTGGAATCTAAATTATAACTCACAAAACTTCTCTCTTAAAAACAGATAAGAAATCATTTGGATTCATTAGAGAATAGTCGTAACATTGCACTCCTTTTAGCAAATAATAGATTCAGTAAAAGGAATTAACTTTAATTAATAACGCTTTTATAGAAGGGCTTAATCGAATCTAGCTTCTGTAAAATACAAATTTTAAAACAGCCATGGCTGAAGAAAAAAACACAAATGTGGAAGAAGTTACTGCAGAAACTACCGCAGTAGAAACTCCACAAGTAAACGAAGCTCAAGCAAATCCTGAGCAATTCCTAAAAGATTTTAACTGGCATAATTACGAAGAAGGTATTGATCCTGTGGACGATGCTAAGCTTGATGAATTTGAGAAGCTAGTTGCAAGTAACTTTGTAGACACACTTGATGATCAAGTTGTAGAAGGTACAGTAATTCATATTTCTGATCGTGATGCGATTATCGATATCAATGCAAAATCTGAAGGGGTTATTTCATTAAACGAATTTCGTTACAATCCAAACCTTACAATTGGAGACAAAGTAGAAGTTTTAATTGATGTGCGTGAAGATGCAACAGGTCAACTAATTCTTTCTCACCGTAAGGCTAGAGTTATCAAAGCATGGGATCGTGTGATCGCTGCTAATGAAACTGGAGAAATTGTAAACGGTTTTGTTAAATGTCGTACTAAAGGTGGTATGATTGTCGATGTATTTGGTATTGAAGCATTCTTACCAGGATCACAAATCGATGTGAAGCCAATTAGAGATTACGATCAGTATGTAAACAAAACAATGGAATTCAAAGTGGTTAAAATTAACCACGAATTCAAAAACGTTGTTGTTTCGCATAAAGCGCTTATTGAAGCGGATATCGAAATCCAGAAGAAAGAAATTATCAGTCAATTAGAAAAAGGTCAAGTACTAGAAGGTGTGGTTAAAAATATCACGTCTTACGGAGTCTTTATGGATCTTGGTGGTGTTGATGGTTTAGTTCATATTACAGACCTATCTTGGTCAAGAATCAATCATCCAAGTGAGATTGTAGAACTGGATCAAAAACTAAACGTTGTAATTCTTGACTTTGATGAAAATAAATCTAGAATACAATTAGGTCTTAAACAATTAAGCAAACATCCTTGGGATGCCCTTGGAGAAGAAGTTAAAATTGGAGACGAAATTGAAGGTAAAGTTGTAGTCATTGCTGATTATGGCGCATTTATCGAAGTAGTAGAAGGAGTTGAAGGTTTAATTCACGTTTCTGAAATGTCTTGGTCAACACACTTACGTTCTGCACAAGATTTCGTTAAAGTAGGCGATAAAATTAAAGCTCAGATCTTAACTTTAGATAGAGAAGATCGTAAAATGTCATTAGGTATCAAGCAATTATCTGCAGATCCTTGGACAGACATTACTTCTAAATTCCCAGTTGCTTCTAAGCATACTGGAATTGTAAGAAACTTCACAAACTTTGGTGTTTTTGTTGAATTAGAAGAAGGTATTGATGGATTAATTTACATCTCAGATTTATCTTGGACTAAGAAAGTAAAACATCCAAGCGAATTTTGTGCTGTAGGAGATAACTTAGAGGTTGTTGTTCTTGAATTAGACGTAGAAGCTAGAAAATTAAGCTTAGGTCACAAACAAACAACAGATAATCCTTGGGATAAATATCAGACTGAATTTGCATTAAACACCAAGCATACAGCTTCAATCGAAGAGATAGTGGACAAAGGTGCAACTGTTAAATTCAACGAAGATGTTATTGCATTTATTCCTTCACGTCATCTTGAAAAAGAGGATGGGACTAAACTTAAAAAAGGTGAAGAAACTGAGTTTGTAATCATTGAATTTAATAAAGAATTCAAACGTGTTGTGGCTTCTCATACTGCTCTTTTTAAAGCAGAAGAAGTTAAGCATGTGAAAGCAGCCGTTAAAAAAGCAGCAAGTAGCGCAGCAGAAGCAAAACCTACATTAGGAGATGCGAATGATGCTTTACAAGCACTTAAAGACAAAATGGACGGGAAATAAACCCAACTAAGTCTTATAATTTAAAAGAGCCTTCTCTATGAGAAGGCTCTTTTTTTGTCTTTAATAAGATATTTAATGTTATCTCTAATTTTTATCTTTTATGTTCAGGTTTTTGTTTCCATAAAGTCAAATACTGACCAGTTGCCATTTTACGAGCCATGTAGATGGCTTTATCTACACAATCTCCAATAAACAATTCATTAATAGTTTCCACCCATAATTGAAGCCATTTACCAAAATGAAGTGCGTCAATACGATATTCTAAATTTTCATCTACCTTCAAGTGTTTTTGAGTAGGACTCCCTTTAAACTTAGGAACTCCAAATAAATTCGTTTCCCAAAAATCGGTCAATTTTATTAGATGTTGTGGCCATTCGTCCTCACTTATATGTGAATTAAAAATGGGTCCTAACAGTTCGTCTTTTCTAATTTTAGAATAAAATGTATTGACTAAAAGCTGAACGTCTTCTCTAGATTCTATAGATTTCATATCTAATTTTATTAAGAAGTTTTAGCGATATTCTCAACACGTTTTTCACTATCTAATAATGAGAGTGATAATCGTATTACACTATCTTGTAAAGCTGTTAGATCGTGAGGGATGTCCCCTTCCAATGCGATAATAGCTCCTTTATCTAAAAAAGATGTTTCGCCTTCAACTCCAAAATCAATTTGTCCTTCAAGTACATGAACCAAGATTGGGAAAGGTGTTTTATGTTCCTTCATTTTTTGACCTTTTGAAAGTAATATTTGTATTTCTTTTGAAAAGGAAGTTTCTAAGATCACGCTAGTCGTAACTCGACTGCGGTTAAACTGTAATGCATTGTTAAAGGAGGCAGAGTTCATAAGTATGTATCGTTTGTTTATCCCAAGCCAGTACTTTTTAATTTAGGGTGATTACAATTTAATAACCAATATTTGTTATGTTTTATTTACAAAATGCAATCGTATAAATTGTTTACTTAACTCGTTCTGAAGAATTGGCTTTGGGGCTTTTCTTATGTCTAAATATACAAAAAAAAAGCCGCTTCGTTTCGGAAGCAGCTTACATTTTAATTTAGACGTTTTTTAGGTATCAATAGAACCTAAGACACGTTTCATAAAGCTATTCAAAGCTTCTTTTTGTGGAGTACCATCTTTAACCATTTTATGAACTTCGAGTGCACCATACATATTGGAAATTAATTCTCCAATGACATCTAATTCTTCATCTTTCAGACTTGGAACTTCGGTGAGTGCTTCTAAGGTTTCGAGGGTTTCAACGATGTAATCTTCGTCATTCGCCTCAATAAATTGTGTTAAATGTTTAATTACTGGCAGTTTCATCTACAAGTTCTTTTAGCACGTCAAACTTGTTAGTTTGCGTTTGGTTTATAAACTGACCTGATTTAAAAACAGCAAAAGTAGGCAAATTATCTACTGTGGCGAGTTTTCTACTCTCAGGGAATTTTTCAGCATCTACGATTACAAAGGTTGCATCTGGCATTTCAGATGCTAGCTTTTTAAACTTAGGTTTCATAATCCTACAATTCCCACACCATGTTGCAGAGTATTGCACCACTACAAATGGATTGTCGGAAATGATAGCTTGCAGATTGTCTTCAGAAAGTTCTTGCATGATACATTAATTTTAGTGAGAGGCTAAATAGCTCGCAGTTCCTTTTGCATTTGGAGCCATAGCGTCTTTGCCTTCTTCCCAGTTAGCTGGACAAACTTCTCCTTTTTCTTGTACATGTGTGTAGGCATCCACTAGTCTTAAAAACTCAGCTACATTTCGTCCAAGTGGCATATGGTTTACACTTTCGTGAACTACTGTTCCTTCTTCATCAATAATATAAGTTGCTCTGTAAGTAACGTTGTCACCTTCTACAAGTACTACACCTGTTTCTTCGTTGTATGTTTCGTCAGTAATATCTAAAATACCAAGTGTAGAAGCTAAGTTTCTGTTAGAGTCAGCTAAAATAGGGTAAGTTACACCTTCTATACCACCGTTATCTTTTGCTGTTGATAGCCAAGCAAAATGCACTTCTGGTGTATCACAAGATGCACCAATTACGATTGTATTTCTCTTTTCAAATTCAGCTTTCGCTGCTTCAAAAGCGTGTAGTTCTGTTGGGCATACAAAAGTAAAATCTTTTGGGTACCAGAACAAAAGTACTTTTTTCTTGTTGTTGATAGCTTCTTCGAGAACGTTTACTTTAAAAGTATCGCCCATTTCGTTCATTGCGTCAACGCTTAAATTTGGGAATTTTTTTCCGACAATTGCCATAATATTTTATTGTTTATTTATTAGATATATAAGAACAAAGATAAGGCAACCTATCACTTATTTTGGTGTAGAAAAATTATAATTTCCTATACTGCTATAAACATAAATGATTCTTTTAACGTTAAACCTAATTAGCTCTTTTTTAGTTGTTTAATCTTGATGGAAAATGCCGCAAATAATAAGGTCATAAATGGGCTAATCCAATTGAAAAAAGCATATATAAAATAATCTGCTACTGAAACTCCGAGAACTCCACTTTGATAAGCTCCACAGGTGTTCCAAGGGACTAATACAGATGTTACGGTACCAGAGTCTTCAAGTGTACGACTTAAATTTTCAGGGGCTAACTCACGCTCTTCATAGGCTTTTTTAAACATTTTTCCAGGAACTACCAAAGCCAAATATTGATCGGATGCGGTGACATTAAGTGCCAAACAACTGGCTACAGTACTCGCGAACAATCCAAATGTTGTTGTTGCTAAACTTAACAAGGCTTTACTTATTCGAGAAAGCGCTCCAATAGCGTCCATAACGCCTCCAAAAACCATGGCACACACAATGAGCCAAATAGTTCCTAACATGCCATTCATTCCACCAGAAGTAAATAAATCATTAAGTTCGAGACTCGTAGTCACTACGGCTGTATCTACTGTAATCGCTTTCATCACTCCTTTATAAGCAGCATCAAAATTCATTGTATTTGATTCTGCTATTGCCATGATAATTTGTGGTTGTGCAATGATGGCTGCTATTGCTCCCAACAGGGTTCCGATGAGTAATGCAATTAAAGGCGGTGTTTTTTTAATAATTAGAAAAATAACTAGGACAGGGACACTAAATAACCATGGCGAAATATTAAATGCTCCATCTATTGCCTGTAATTTATCAGAAATATCAGGGGTTCCTGTTGTGTCTATATTTAACCCAATAATTAAAAAAATAATCAAAGTTACTATGATAGTTGGTACAGTCGTATAAGCCATATACTTTATATGATCAAATAATTCACTTCCAGCCATTGCAGGAGCTAAATTTGTAGTATCACTTAGTGGCGACATTTTATCCCCAAAATACCCTCCAGATAAAACTGCTCCAGCGGTCATTCCTGGTGAAATCCCTAAGGTGTTTCCAATTCCTATTAATGCAATACCTACTGTGGCAGAAGTTGTCCAGCTACTTCCTGTGGCAATCGATATTATCGCACAAATAATGACGGAGGCCACAAGAAAAAAGGTAGGGTTTAAAATTTGTAAACCATAATAAATCATTGAAGGAATGACTCCACTAATAAGCCAGGTTCCTGCTAAAGATCCTACCATTAATAAAATTAAAAGTGCTCCAGTAGTTGATTTCACATTTTCAGCTACTTCTGCTAACATTTGTTTGTAGCTAACTTTATTAAAAAAACCAACAATGGCGGCTACAGCGGCACCTAAAATTAATATAAATTGATTACTACCACTTAGAGCATCGTCTCCAAACACATAAAACACATTATAAAATAACATCGCGACCAATGCTACTATGGGAATGAGTGCTTCCCAGATGTTCAATTCTTTATTTTCAATAATTATATTTTTTTCGGGATCAATAGGGGTAATGTCTTGACTTTTCATAGGACAGTAGTTCAATATTTTTTACCGTAATGTTACGATTTTAGTGGAAGATTTGCAAATCAAAGATGAATTCAAATCCAATGAAGTAATCTAAATTATCTTAATTTAGGGAAGGAGGAAGGATCTACTTCATGAAACATATTATAAACTTTTTCAAATACATCATCTGCCGATGGTTTACTAAAGTAATCACCATCAGTTCCGTATGCGGGACGGTGTTCTTTAGCGGTGAGCACTTCAGGTCTGCTATCTAAATTTTGATATACATTTTGATGCTCTAAGATTTGATTGAGAATATAAGCGGAAGCTCCCCCAGGAACGTCTTCGTCGACGATAAGAAGACGGTTTGTTTTTTTAACACTTTTTGAAATATCTTTTTGAAGATCAAAGGGAATGAGTGATTGAATGTCAATAATCTCAACTTCAATATCTACTTCCAACAGTTCTTTTGCGGCTTGTTCAACAATGCGTAAAGTAGAACCATAAGACACTATGGTTAGATCTGATCCCTTTTTGATTGTTTCGACAATTCCAACAGCTGTTCTGAATTCACCCAAGTTTGATGGTTCTTTTTCTTTTAAGCGGTATCCATTTAAACATTCAACTACCATAGCTGGCTGATCACTCTCTAAGAGTGTATTATAAAAACCTGCAGCTTTGGTCATGTTTCTTGGAACTAGTACGAAAACCCCTCTAATTAAGTTTAGAATTCCACCTAATTGAGATCCAGAATGCCATATACCTTCTAAGCGGTGTCCGCGCGTCCGAATAATTAAGGGTGCTTTTTGTTTTCCAAACGTACGGTAATGCAAGGTTGACAAATCGTCACTGATTATTTGAAGTGCATAGACCATATAATCAAGATATTGGATTTCAGCGATGGGTCTTAAACCTCGCAATGCCATTCCAATTCCTTGTCCTATAATAGTGGCTTCTCGAATTCCTGTATCGGAAACTCTCATTTCACCATATTTCTCTTGTAAGCCTTCAAGTCCTTGATTGACATCTCCTATCGTTCCTGTATCTTCTCCAAAAATTAAGACTTCAGGATGTTTACTTAAAATTTTATCAAAATTATCGCGTAAGATTAAACGTCCATCTACGAGTTTAGATGTTTCATCAAAAACAGGAAGTACTTCTGTAATATTGGTGGCTCGAGAAGTTGATTCACTGTACAGTAGTGAGCTGTATTTGGGTTGAATTTTCTCAAAATAGGCATTCACCCAATGCACTAATTCATTTTTTTCGGGAGTATTTTCGTGAATTAAGTGTTTTAGAATATGACGTGCAGTACTTATAATATCTTTTCTTAAAGGATCATGAATAAGTTCTAATTGGCTAATTTTCTTATGAATAAAGACTCTTTGCGATGCTGTTACTGCTGCAGACTTCATAAGTTTTAAAGCATCTTGTTTTTCATCTTCTAAAGGCTTAGAAAATTCTTTCCAAGCTTTTTGTTTTCCTTCCCTGACATTCTTCTTTGCACTGCGATCAATTTTCGTAATTTCTTCTTCAGTAGCAATATCATTCGAGATGATCCAATCTCTAAACTTTAAATTACAATCATTTGATTTTTCCCAGTTTAAACGCTCTTCATTTTTATACCTTTCATGTGACCCCGAAGTTGAGTGGCCTTGAGGTTGTGTCAGTTCATTTACGTGAATTAAAACAGGGATGTGTTTTGTTCTAGACAGTTGACTGGCCTTTTGATAAGTGTTTATGAGTTCTACATAATCCCATCCTTTAACCTTTAAAATTTCGTAACCTTTATGAACTGAATCTCTTTGAAATCCTTTTAAAATTTCAGAAATATTCTCTTTTGTTGTTTGATGTCTAGCATGGACTGAAATGCCATATTCATCATCCCAGACGCTTATTACCATTGGGACTTGAAGTACGCCTGCTGCATTTATAGTTTCGAAAAATACACCTTCACTCGTACTCGCATTTCCAATTGTTCCCCAAGCGACTTCATTTCCTGACTTTGAAAACTTTTCAGAATTGATGTCTTTAAGATTTCGATAGACTTTGGATGCTTGTGCCAATCCTAACAAACGGGGCATTTGAGCTCCAGTAGGAGAGATGTCAGAACTTGAGTTTTTCTGTTGTGTTAAATTTTTCCATTCAAAATTTTCATCTAAAGAATGGGTTGTGAAATGTCCGCCCATTTGCCTTCCAGCACTCATAGGGTCTTGGTGGATATCGGTAGTTCCGTAAAGTCCTGCAAAAAATTGTTCAATAGTGAGCTTGCCAATTGCCATCATAAAGGTTTGATCTCTGTAATATCCAGATCTAAAATCACCATTCTGAAACGCTTTTGCCCAAGCCAATTGTGGAAGTTCTTTTCCATCACCAAAAATTCCGAATTTTGCTTTTCCTGTTAAAACTTCACGTCGTCCAAGAAGGCTACACTCTCTACTAGTGACCGCTATTGTATAGTCATTTAACACTTCATTTTTGAAGTCCTCAAATGTTATGTCTTTAGTAAGGTCATTTTTGGTCTGCATTCTTAGCGAATTCTAGTGAGCTGCAAATATAAAATATTTAGAGTCTATGTCCAATGCTTTGCACTGATAATTACCGGATACACTTTCTGTGAAATTTATTAAACAATTCAAAGTGATAGGAGTGGTTAAGAATTAAAACCATTCTCTTCGGAACAATCCCAAAAGTGCTTTGGGTTCTGCAGTAAATACAAATCGAATTTTTTGACTGTATTGAGGTTGATTAATTTCCCAGCCCAAGTTTGAGTAGAATGGGAAAAATATTTCAAAGTAATCTGTAATAAGATTAAGTCGGATTCCGGCATCATAAACAAATTGTGGTTTTATTCCTTTATTTTTTATCAATCCAACGTCGCCATAAACTTGAACATATTTCCAAATTGAAGCACTGGCATTTATGGAGGTTAACCATTGATTAGCAAATGCGGTATCAAGTTTTGATTTGAATCCTCCTTCAGCAATAATGAGTTGCTGACTGAAAATTCCTGTAGATTCAAATTGTCCTAAATAATTGTAATCAAATAAATAATCGGTTGGGCGATCCAAAGCAAAATCGAAATTTTGTTCTCCTTTTGGCATTTTTGAATACAAAAAGGCTCCGGCATATAATCTTACGTTATAAAATTGATTTTTATTGGAGCGTCTCCTAATTTCGTAGTTTAAAGATAATTTACCAAACTGGTCTGAAAATTGAGCATCTAAAAACAAATTATGATATTTTTTAAATCCATTATAACCATCGACATATCTAATGTTAAACACTTTATAAGGAGGGGCTACGGCTTCATCATCTTCAACTTCTACAAAATCTTTTGAGATATCTACATATCTAAAACTCAGACTTTTTAATTCGTTTGATCGTAAGTTTGTTGCATCTCTAAAATTAAAATTAACATAGGGAACTGTCTTTGTTACAAATGCATCTTCAGCAAAACTGGAGTGCGTAACGGCCATTCCGAAATTGATGTTATATAAGTTTTGGTCTTCAAAATAGGTGTTGTATATGACCTTTGCAAACCCTGTGAGAGCATTTGAATTTACACTGTATATAGGTGTAATTCCAAATAGAAAAGGTTTGTTTAAGACCCCTTTGTTGTTGATGTTAATTCCTAAATTGAGTCCATCATATATATTTCTAAATTCTACGATAGGTAAAAAATACAATTGGTTATCGTGCGGGGACTCTACGTCTTTAAAGAATCGAACTTGTAATGGTTTATTAAACAAAGAATTACCTGAAACTGATTTCCAATTGTTCCTTAAATCAAATTCAGGAACTTTCTTGTCATAGTTTAGCACCAATTTATCCGCTTGGAGGTTTGGGACGACAAATTGTTTTTTAGCCCCAATTCCAGAGAGCCATTGTTTGGAGATAACCTTCCCATCTTTGAGCATAAAAAGTGAAATTGGTCTTTGCCCACTTTTTTTGTTTTTTACAGTAAAATAGATTGAATCTTTGTTTGTTTTTAGATCAGTGATTTTATAATCTATTTGCTTAGCATTGGTTAGGTAAGAATCAAAAAACCAATCGATATCATTTGTGGTTTTTGTTTTCAAAAAAGTTTTAAAACGTTCTGTAGTGAGAAGTTCCTTTTTAGGAGCATTTACAAGCTCTTTTATCCAATCTTCAACCGTTGAGTCCTCAATGATATCTTCGAGATATATAAGGCCTAGTGATGCTTTATATTTACTGGATAAGTTGGCATTAAATTTTAAAAGCTCGTCTTTCGGAGTATTTAATGCTTGATCCCGACCCGTTCGTAACATGTGTAAATAGGTCAAAGGATACTGATCATTAAACTTCAGTTTTGCTAAGTTATAAGATTTGACCCCCCAAACATTGGATAGTTTTCCAATTAACGATTCATCTTTATAAAATTCTTCAACATATTTCATTAATATGAAATTCTCAAAACCTGCTTGTAACCAATACTCTTCTCTAGGGTTTATTACTAAATGTTGTTTTAAATATAGCCTTGTTAAGTTTTTTAGTAAATTTAATTCGTATTTGAATTTTTTAGAAAAGGGTGCTAAAAAATCAGGAATAATATTTAAGCCGTAAATGGGATATTTGTTCAAGTCTGTATTTGTAACCAATAGATTTTCTTGGGGATAGGCCGCAAGTTTTGAATCTAAAAACCCAACAACTTTTTTAAATAGATCTATTTGCTCTAAAGCTGTTATGTTATTTTTTTTACTTTCTGTAATAATATTTAGGTTCTGAACATTGAATCTAACATAAGGAGTTTTGGAAATGTATAAACGACTGTCTGTGCATTGTGCTGCCGAAAAATTATAAATATTTGTTTTTTGATTTGATTGTATTGATGTTAGACTTAACTCAGAAGCAACATCATATAGATCAGGTACGACTATGCTTAGGACAATACTTGACTGTGGGGTGTAATAATCCTGAATATTCTTATTACTGTACAATTTCCATTCTGAATTTTCATAAACTGCAGGTGAGAAGTACCAATGTTTTAAGTTAAAACCTCCATCCTTTGTAACTCCATAACCTGTAAATCGATCGTTTTGAATCTGTAGAGTATATTCAAAATATAGAGAGGTAGACGTGTTTGGTAATAATTCATTTTCTAGTGTTACTTTAAAAATATCTGGATGATTTTCTAAGTACTTATAATCTATAGAATTTCCAAGAGTGTTTTTAACAGCAGTAATTTTTGTAAGACCACGATCGATTGGTTTTACATCCAACAAGGCATTATTAAATTCTTCTACAAAACGATTAGCAAGAGGAGTAGTTGGACTGCTATAACTTGAAGTCCAATCATTAAAATACAATTCCTTTAAACGATCTTTGGATGTATTATGATAGTCAATTCGTTGTTTTATAGTTATTGTATTTGTCTCTACATCTAAAACACTCTCTATTTGCATAGAGTGCTGTCCATGTACGGATGATACACTTATATATAAAACAAGCGTTAGTAGGGGCTTTAATAACGTTCTTAGAGTCAAAATTTAGTTTTGAAATATTAAAAATTAGGGCTTAATTGATATTCGTTATAAAAATCATTTAGAATTGCTATGACTTCATCAGAAGTATCAACAACGTGTATTAAGTCTAGGTCTTTGGCGCTGATGGTTTTAAAACGTTCTAATAAGGTTGCTTTGATCCATTCTAGTAACCCACTCCAAAAAGTTGATCCTACAAGAATAACAGGAAATTTTTCAATTTTTTTTGTTTGAATTAATGTAATGGCTTCAAACAATTCATCAAGTGTTCCGAACCCACCAGGCATCACTACAATTCCTTGAGAATATTTGACAAACATGACTTTTCTAACGAAAAAATAGTCAAAATCAAGACTCTTATCACGATCAATATAAGGATTGTTATGTTGTTCAAATGGGAGTTCAATATTAAGACCCACAGAAGTACCGCCAGCCAAATGAGCTCCTTTATTACCTGCTTCCATAAT
>Ga0257120_1000618_pt1 | contig 25461 bp, 25 predicted proteins | sample SI106_10metaG_FD_190153 | JGI IMG/M metagenome (GOLD analysis project Ga0257120, IMG submission 190153) | Marine microbial communities from Saanich Inlet, British Columbia, Canada - SI106_10 | ecosystem: Environmental > Aquatic > Marine > Inlet | place: Canada: British Columbia | collected... | reverse complement strand
AAACTAGCTCTCCCAACTCTTGTTTATAAGCCCTTAATTTTTCCCCATACTGACGAACAATCTCCCCTCTAAGCGGAGCAGGTTTTAGTCTCCAATCTTTAAATGCAGCTGTTGCAGCTTGCATTACTTTTTCATATTCTTCAGGAGTAGTTGCAGTAACTTTTCCAATCAAACTTCCATCTACTGGAGAGTAAGATTCAATTTCAGCACCAGCACCAAAAGAATTAGCTCCTGTTGAGGTACCATTGTTAGATGCTTTAATTCCTAATACATCTAATGTTTTTTTAATATCAATCATTGTAATTTGTTTTTAATAAAATGAGGGTGCAAAATTAGGAAAAAAGATGAGCTATGATTTGATATGTCTTTTTATTCCTTTGCTTTAGTTTCAGCTTACTATTTTGTTAAACAATTTAGTATCCTCTAGCATATATTCTAAAATAGGTCGGCATCTATTTTTGCAAGCCGGGTAGTAAGCTTTGTGTTTCTTTTCTTTATTTTCAGTAGCACTTCCCCACCAAAATTCAGCTATCGCGATTGGTTTTAATTGATGCTCAATAGCGTATTGCAGTAGTTTTGGGGCAGCACATTCACCACTTGCTGCTGGAGGATTTCCATGAGATGAATCTTTGAAAATTTCCAATAGGTTTTTCTGTTTCCCGGAAAGATTAAGAAAATGATAATTCTCAAAAAGTCGTTTTTGCAAGGCAACTGATTTTTGCTTTCTACTTTCTTTTAGTGCATTAATTTCAGTTGGATTATTGCTACTTTTAATTTCCAAGCCAATTTTAGTTAATTCAGTCATTCCTTTATTGATGAAAAAATCATCTGTAGAGTCATCAAAAACTGAAGGAATAAACTTTTCACAAATTGTATTTTCAGGTAATTTTCCTGAAACAGTTCCTAAATAACAATAAGTATTATCTGTTTTTTGAACCACAAGAATTCCAAACATTTTTCCTCTTTGAATGCGGAAATCATAGCTCCATTTTTCAGATTCTAGAGCAATAAATTCTTGAAATTCATTTGCCGCTATTTTAGCAATATCAGGAATAGATGTACCAAAAGGATTGTTTAGTTTTGAGGAAATATCAACACTAGATATATCTGATTTGAAGTTGAAAAGGAATTGGTTATTCATCTAAAGGAACCTCACCTTCCTCCTCCTCAATAATTTCTTCCTCCTCCAAAAGCTCCTCTTTTTCATATTCTCCAATTTGAGCGAGTTTGTTTTTATAGGAAATTAAGGACCAAGTCATAATAAGGCAACTTACCAAAATAACAAATAGCAATACTCCTTGAAATTCCGCACCTATGCTTAACTCTTCAGGGATGGCAAAAAACAGGAGTATGGTTATCAATCCCCTTGGGGCTAAAAAAAGTTGTGTAACAATATCCTTACCATTAAATAAGAACAACACAATCGCTCTTACTGCATAAATAATAGCCAAAATAACCAATCCAATTCCAATTACCTTAAAACTTAACAAGCTCCCTAGATAAACTGACCAACCAAAAATAATAAAGAAGAAAGTCCTAACCACAAAAGCAGTTTCAGCTGTGATTACTTTCATGTCATCTAGCACTTCTTCCACTTTTTCTACATTCAATAATTTCATTAATCCACCTCTGAAAAACACTTTGTAGTTATTCAATATCATACCAAAAATAAGGATGATAATAAGGGAAGATAAATGGAACATTTTCCCAATTGCATACAAGAGTAAAAGGATAGCAATCAATAAAAATAATTTCACATGTCCTTTTATGTTTTGGAACACATAAATAAGAATATAAGAAATGATAACCGAGAAGATAATCGTTAGAGCTAGGTTTCCAAACACCTCACCATATACACTTTCTCCTGAGTGAGAACCCACCATAGTAAGCACGCTATAAAAACCGATAATACCTACAATGTCTGAAAAGGTACTTTCGTAAATCATAAATTCACGCTTGTCTTCATCCAAATCATCAATACTTGGCAAGATGATTGCAGAGCTTAAAATAGATAAAGGAATAGTGTATAGTAAAGCATTCAACACCTCAACTTCCATTAAATAGTTAAGTGCTAAAGCAGCTAAATAGGAAGTTCCTGCAAGCCCAATTAAAGCAACTAAAAAGGATTTAACAATCAGCCCTATTTTTTCTTTTAGCAGTTGTAAATCCAATGCCGCTTCCAATACAATAAGTATTAAGCCCACAACACCTAAAACCTCAAGCACTGGTAGTAAGTCAGGTTTTGGAAAGCCAGAAAAACGCAAAGCATAATTGATTCCAATCCCTAATCCAATTAATAATAATACAGCAGGGATTCCTGATTTTTTAGCGTACAGATTAAAGAAATACGAAATGATTATCGTTATTGAAAAGATAATAATAAGATGATATGTTGTTAGCGCCTCAAACAACTTAGAACAGTTTTAAAATATCGTTTCCGTTAGCAAAAACCAAAAGACTTAATAATAATATCATTCCTACCATTTGAGCGTATTCCATTACTTTTTCAGGTGCAGGTTTCCCTACCACCATTTCATAAAGTAAAAACACAACATGTCCACCATCCAAAGCTGGGATAGGCAATACATTCATAAAGGCTAACATTAACGAAAGGAAAGCAGTTAAGTTCCAAAAGATTTCCCAGTTCCAAGTTGCAGGAAACATTGAGCCAATTGCTCCAAAACCTCCCATTCCTTTATAAGCACCAGTGCTTGGTGAAAGAATCATTTTAAATTGAGAAATATAACCACCAAGTTTCTTAATCGCTTTGTTGTACCCTGCAGGGAAAGCAGCAAAGAAACCATATTTGTAAGAAGCCAACTTATAAGTTCCTAATTTTTCCAGTTGAGTGATGTTAAGGTTCGCAGGAGAGAATCCTAAAGTTCCTTCTTCCGAAACCAAGATGTTTAATTCTAATTCACCACCATCTCTTTCAACTGTCAATGCAATTTCTTCACCAGTATACTCACTTAAAGTTTGTTTAAACTCATCAAAATAAGCATAGTGAGTTCCGTTTACCGATTTAATAATATCTTTTTTCTCTAAACCTCCTTTTTCAGCATTCGATCCTTTTTCAACTCTACTAACAATAGTAGGAATTCTTGGATATAGAATTAGTTTTGTTTTGTTATTAAGGAATTGGTCAATCAAATCAATCGGCATAGCAAGGTTCACTTCCTCTTCATTTCTCATTACCGTTATTACTTCTGAAGTAATTACATTTTCCAAAATATCAGAATATCGCTCAATAGCATATCCATCAGCAGAAATTATTTTATCTCCATTCTGGAAGCCAAGATTTGTTGCCAATTCATCCGTACACCAAATACCATCCTCCATGTTCTCAATTGGTAAATACTTATCGCCATAAGTATAAAGCGTCATTGCGTAAATGAAGATTCCTAAAAACAGATTTACAGTAACCCCACCCAACATAATGATAAGCCTTTGCCAAGCCGGTTTTGCTCTAAACTCCCAAGGTTCAGGATCTTTTGCCATTTGCTCCTTGTCCATACTTTCGTCAATCATTCCCGAAATTTTGACATAACCACCCAAAGGAAGCCAACCAATACCGTATTCAGTATCGCCAATTTTCTTTTTTACAATCGAAAAATAAGGATCAAAAAACAAGTAGAATTTTTCCACTCTTGTTTTAAATAATTTTGCAGGGATAAAGTGTCCTAGTTCGTGTAGTACTACTAGGATTGATAAACTCATTAAGAGTTGTGATGCTTTTATTAAAAATTCCATTTATAATAGTTCGTTTGCTAATATTCGTGTTGCCTCATCAGTAGCTACATAATCGGCTAGTGTAGGTTGGGAAACAAAAGTAATTTTTTCCATACAATTGGCAATTAAATCGGACATATTTAAAAAACCAATTTTATCTTTCAGAAAAGCCGCTACCGCAATTTCGTTTGCCGCATTCAAAATACAAGGCATATTCCCTCCTTTTTCCATAGCATCATATGCTAATTGTAAGTTCCTGAAAGTTTCTACATCAGGATTTTCAAAAGTCAAGTTAGGGTAATCCATAAAACTGAAACGCTTAAAAGTGTTGGGCAATCTTTTAGGGAAACCTAAAGCGTATTGTATAGGTAGCTTCATGTCTGGCACTCCCAATTGTGCCTTTATAGAGCCATCCTCAAATTGTACTGCCGAGTGAATGATGGATTGTGGATGAACCACCACATCAATTTGTTCTGCTTTTAAATCAAACAACCATTTTGCCTCAATTACCTCTAGTCCTTTATTCATCATGCTGGCGCTATCAATTGTAATTTTCGCACCCATTTCCCAATTAGGATGTTTTAAGGCTTGTGCTTTTGTAATGTCAAGTAAGTCATTTCTCAATCTACCCCTAAAAGGGCCGCCTGAAGCAGTTAAATAAATTTTCTCAATAGGATTGTACTGCTCTCCAACTAAACATTGGAAAATAGCAGAATGTTCAGAATCGACAGGGTAAATTGAAACGCCATATTCCATGCACAACTTGGTTATTAAATCTCCAGCAACAACCAAAGTTTCTTTGTTTGCTAAGGCAATATTTTTTTTAGCTTTTATAGCTCTAATGGTTGGTTTTAAGCCAGAATATCCCATCAAAGCAGTTAGCACAACATCAATATTTTCTCCCTCAACCACTTCCTCCAAGGATTGTTGCCCAGCAAATACTTTTATGCCTAAATCAAAAAGAGCATCATTTACCTCTTTGTACTTATCTTCATTGGTGATGACAACCGTATTCGGCTTGTACTTTTTTGCTTGTTCAATCAGTAAAGCACTATTGTTATTTGCTGTTAATACTTCCACCTCAAACAAATCAGAATGCTCGCTTATAACTTCTAAAGCTTGCGTTCCTATTGAACCAGTTGAACCTAAAATTGCTATTTGTTTTTTCTTTCCTTCCATTTAAAATGCTGTTAATTTATCTGCAATTTTTCTATCATTTGCCAGTCTTGGTACTTTGTTTTGCCCCCCTAACTTCCCTATTGATTTCATGTGATTTCTGAATCCGTTTTTATGGATAATTGTTATTTGCAAAGGTTTTAAAATTCCACCACTTATCAAATCCTTATAATAAGTATTTAGCTCTTGCAATTCATCATCTAGCATTTTAGTAAAAACAGCTAAATTTTCTGGTTGCGCTTCAAACTCAATTAACCACTCATGGTAAGGTAATCCGTTTTCAGGATTTACCATTGGCGCAACATGAAATTCATTGACTTGTGCTGTGTGTTTTTCAATTGTCTTTTCCAGACTTTTTTCTACCTCTTCAGCAATAACATGCTCGCCAAATGCTGAGGTGAAATGTTTAATTCTACCGCTTACAATAATTCTGTACGGATCAACCGAAACAAATTTAATTGTATCACCAATATTATATCCCCAAAGCCCTGCATCAGTATTTAGGATGATTACATAATTCACACCAACCTTTACATCAGCCAAAGAAATACGGGTTGGATTTTCGTTAAAAAATTCATCTGATGGAATGAATTCATAAAATATTCCGTGATTAACACAAAGCAACATTCCCTCTTCTTTTTGAGAATCTTGATAAGCAATAAAACCTTCTGAAGCAGGATATAATTCTACTCCATCAACTTTTTTTCCTATGAGTTTTTCAAAGGATTTTCGGTAAGGTTCATAATTTACTCCTCCGTAAATAAAAAGATCAAATTTTGGAAAGATATCTTTTATGAGTTTTCCTGTTTTGTCTTGTAGTTTTTCAAAATACATCTGTACCCAAGGAGGGATTCCAGAAATTAAACTCATAGTTTCAGGAAGTGTTTCGGAAACTATTGCATCCACTTTTGTTTCCCAATCGTCAATGCAATTGGTTTCAAAAGAAGGTAATCGATTTTTTGTCAAATAAGCAGGAATATGGTGTGCTACAATTCCTGAAAGTCTTCCAGTTAGTATATCTCCTGTTTTTGTAAGTTCCGGGCTTCCTTGTAGGAAAATCATTTTCCCATTTACTATGGATGTGTTTTTAGTTTCAGCAATATAACTCAATATTGCATCACGAGCAGCAGTAATATGGTGGGGCATACTTTCCTTACTGATAGGTATGTATTTTACACCTGAAGTTGTTCCTGAAGTTTTACAGAAATAAAGGGGTTTTCCTGGCCAAAGTACATCTTCTTTTCCATCAATTATTTCTTGCACATAATCCTTTAATTCCTCATAATCTCGCACAGGAACATTATTTTTCCAATCGGTATAATTTGAGATTTCAGAAAAGTGGTGGTCTTTCCCAAACTGTGTGTTTGCAGCTTGCTTTAGCAATGACAATAAAAGGTTGTTCTGAACTTTTACGGCATTATTTTTCCACCGTTTATTTTTTTTAACAACAAATTTTGCAAAAGGCAAACTAAGTGATGATTTTAATCCCATGTTTTAAAAAGAAATATAGTTTTCTGGGTTTACAGGCGTTCCTTTATGCCAGAGTTCAAAGTGTAAATGTGGTCCTGACGATAGTTCTCCTGAATTTCCAATAATTGCGATATGGTCGCCTGCATTCACATAGTCGCCCACTGATTTTAATAAGACAGAATTGTGTTTGTAGAGGGAAATATAGTCGTTTTTGTGTTGTATAGCAATCACATGGCCGGTTTCTGAAGTCCAATGACTAATGATAACCGTGCCATCAAGTACACTGCTAATTCGTGATTTTTCTTTGGCAACTAAATCCACTCCAAAATGCTTTGTTTTACTATTGTATCCGTCACTAATTAAACCTGTTAATGGAGTAAAAAACATCAAGTAATTATTTTCTGAAACGGATTTTATATAAATAGAGCTTTTGTCTTCCGCCTCTACCGATACTCTTAGTAGGGAATCTTCTTTTGATTTTTCGAATGATACCTCAATATCGGTATTCTCAATAATACTACCTTCTGAGGGAACAATTAATTCGTTCCCGTTAATAATGTTATTTATGTTATCAATATAAACAGCTCTATTCAGTAAAATGTTTTCAAGTGAATCGGACTTTATTGATAATTTGATTAAATCCTTTTGCACTTCAATGGTTGATTTTCCGGGAACATATTCGCTAAGCGGAGTGTAGGCAATTAAAAGTAGTGTACCAAAAAAACAAATAAAAACAAAAATTCCTGTAAAAGCCAAAACATTAAACCTAGATAGTTTTAATGATAATCTCTCTTCAAACGAGTCATCATTTATTATTACAAAACGGTATTTGTGTAATAATTTTGTCCAGTATTTTTCTCTTCCTTCTTTATCTTGCATAATGTTTGCAAATATCATAAAATTATAAGCATATTTGCGAGAATTTTACGATTAGCCATAAAATAATTTTAATTAAAAGAAGTTTACTACCCAAGTGAAGGTAAATACACAACATATTGTAAAGGTTTTTTTAGCTGTTTCATTTCTGTTTTTAACAGGGTGTTCTACTAAGAAAAAATCTTGGGTTAATCGCCAGTTTCACAATACTACTGCCAAATATAATGGTTATTTTAATGGGAACGAAAGCATTAAGTCTGGCGTAAAAAAACTGCACGCTAATAATGTTGATGATTACACAACAATCCTATCCGTTTTCCCTACAGGAGATTTAAAGAAAGCCAAAAAAATTCATTCTTACATGGATAAGGCAATTAAAAAAGGGTCAATTGTAATACAAAGGCACTCCATGAAAATTAAGGGGAAGGAGTATTGTAAATGGATTGATGATAATTACTTGATGGTTGGGAAATCCTATTTTTATAAAGGTGATTTTGAAGAAGCAATCAAAACATTTAGCTTTATAAGAAATGAATATAAAAAGAATGAAATCAGGTTTGAAGCGTCCTTATGGTTAATTAGAAGTTATGTTGAAAAAGGTGATTTTACCTCAGCAGAAATGGAGTTAGAGGATGTTTTAAATAATAGAAAGTTTCCTGATAAATTAGAAAAAGAATTGGTGGTTATTGCTGCTAATTTTTATGTAGAAAAACAAGATTATTCGGCCGCAACTACTGAGCTGATAGCAGCTACAAAACTGATAAAGCGAAAGCGAAAAAAAGTAAGGCTAAACTATATTTTGGCTCAAATGTATCAAGAGTCTAATAATTTTTCTTTAGCCCAAAAGTACTATGAAAAGGTGTTAAAATCCAGTCCAGAATATGAAATGGCTTTTAATGCAAAAATGAATTTGGCAAGGTCATTAGAAAGCGGTAATTCTGATACAAAAAAGATGAAGGCAAAGCTTCTTAAAATGACTAAGGATGATAAAAATAAGGAGTACTTAGATCAGATATACTTTACTCTTGCAGAGATGGATATCAACAGTAAAGATACTTCATCAGCAATAGAAAACTATTTACTTTCAGCTATAAATAGTGTGGAAAATAATTCTCAAAAGGCACTTTCTTTTTTAGCGCTTGGTAAAATTGATTATAGCAGAGGATTATATAAATCAGCAAAAGCATATTATGATAGTACTATCTTCTATATGGATGTTGATTTTAGAATGTACGAGCAAACAAATGAAAGGCATCTTGTTTTGTCTGACCTAGTTGCTAATATTAATATTGTTGAAACGCAAGATAGTTTGCAAATGCTAGCAAAACTGCCAAAGGCAGAACAGAATATAATTATAAGTAAAATTATTCAAGCTGAAGTTGAGAAAGAAAGGCAGGCTGCAGATGATGAAAGAGTAAGGCAGCAAATGATGTTTGAAACCAATAGGAATGGCGGAAGAGAAGAGCAGTTCGGAAATAACACATCAGGAGGAAAATGGTATTTTTACAACCCAGCAACTTTAAGTTTTGGGCTTTCAGGATTTAGAAAAAAATGGGGTAAACGAAAGCTAGAAGATGATTGGAGAAGAAAAGATAAAAAATTAGATATTAATTTTGATGTAGATACAGCATTTACTGATTCAGTTTCTGTTGAAACACAAAATACTAAGGATCCAAATTATTACTTAAGTCAGCTGCCAAAAACACAGGAAGATTTTGATAATTCGGATAGTCAAATAAAAGAAGCACTTTATCAATTGGGTGTGATTTATAAAGAATCTTTTCAGGAATTGGACAAGAGTACTTCTAATTTTTTATCCATATATACTAGGTATCCTGCTGACGAGCAATATGCCCCTTTGGCATTGTACAATGTATATGTTAATTATTCAGAAACTGAAAAATTAACTAAAGCTGAAAACACAAAACTAAAGATATTAGAAAAATACCCAACGAGTATTTATTCTAAAATACTTGTTAATCCAGATTATTCCTCTGAGATGTTGAGTGAACAAAGTGTAGGTGAAAGTAATTATCAGTTACTATTCTCTCTGTATAGTCAAAATAAATTTGAGGAAGTAGTAAGCGGTACTGAGCTTATTTCTGATAATGAATATATAAACAAGACTTTATTGGTAAGAGCGTTATCGTTCATTAAGTTGAATGACATAGATAAGTCAGTTGTTATATTAGAAAGTCTTGCGGAGGGAGGTGATAAGATTTCGGAAGAAGCTAAATATATTTTGGAGGCATTAAAGGATCCTTCAAAAATGGAGAAGGCAAATGAATTGGCTATTGCTGGTTCACCTTATTTGTATAGAACAAATAGCCCGCACATGATAATTTTGGTAATGCCAAAAGTTGGTGTGGATGTTACTTACTTAAAAACATTAATTTCTGACTTTCATACAAACAGTATTGGTAATGAAGTGTTTGAGGTTAGTGCACTTTTATTGGGTCTTGATAGGCATATTCTTATGATTAAATCATTTGAAGACATAAAGGAATCGATACTATATTATAACTTGTTTATTGAAGAAAATTCAGTGATGAATGTGCTTAATAAGTCAGAACATAAAATAATGTCAATTTCAATAGAGAACTTTAAGGAATTTTATAAAAACAAGGATGTTGAGGGTTATTACAACTTCTTTAAAAAGAATTATTTAGACAACAATTAAGTCTTTAAAATATTTTATATAGTTTTGCGCCAACAAATACCAATACAAGATGTTTACAAATAAGAATGAAACTATGAAAAAAACAGAAACTACAGCTGCTGTAAATATGATTGGGGCAGGCACAACTATTACTGGTGATGTTATTTCTAAGGGAGATATTAGAGTGGATGGCACACTAAAAGGTTCAGTTAATACTGAAGGAAAAGTTGTATTAGGAAGAGAGGGTGTTATTGAGGGAGATGTAATTTGCAAGGATGCTGATATTTCTGGTACGATAAAAGCAAAAATTACAGTATCACAATTACTATCATTAAAGACTACCGCAAAACTAAATGGAGATATTGTTACTAATAAATTATCAATTGAGCCAGGAGCAGCATTTACAGGTTCTTGTAGTATGGGGGCGATAATTAAAGACATTAAAGATGCAGGAAAAACCGAGCAAAAAGAAAAAACCGCTTAACAGGTACCTTCAACTAACTTCTATTTCTTTTCAGATAGGAATAACTATTTATTTAGGTGCTTATTTAGGGAAATTGCTTGATACAAAATATGCTTTTGAAAAACCTTGGTTTACTATTGCAGGTGTTTTATTAGCATTAATTATTGCAATGTATAGTGTAATCCAACAATTAAACAAACTCAATAATCGGGATGAGTAGCAGAGCTTTAAAAGGGTTTATCTTAATTCTTTTTTCAATTCTTTTAGTAATTTTTATTGCACATGTAAGTGTTTTGCATTTACTGAATCATGATGCATTTGCTAATAGTATTATAACTTCTTATATTGGAAATTTCCTACTAACAATTGTAATATTTACCTTCATTTATAATAACAGAGAAAAAAAAACTGAACGTTTAGGTTTCTTTTTTTTAGGGGGGAGTATGATTAAATTTACATTATTCTTTATTTTTCTTTATCCTCTTTTTATGCAAGATGATTTAGTTAGTAGGCTAGAGTTCTTATCTTTTTTTATTCCATATTCGGTAGCTTTATCGGTTGAGACCCAACAATTGATAAAAGAGTTAAATAAGGCGTAAAATTAGATGGTTACTATCTTTAAATAGCTTAACTAAAGAAAAGGGCTAATTTGTTTTCGGAATTAACATAAATAGTTAGATTTGCACCGATTTTAAAAAAGACAATCATAGTCCTGTAAGATGAATATAAAAACAATAATTTTCACCCTAGTAATTTCGGCTTTTACAAACCTTAATGTTTCAGCTGAAGAGCATGTAAATCATGGTGAAAAAGACATCAAAACCGAGATAAAAGAAACAATTGCGCATCACTTAATGGATTCGCATGATTTTATTTTAACACATGACCTTTCATTGCCACTACCTATAATTTTGTATACAGATGGTAATTTGGATATTTTTTCATCTGCTAATTTTCATCACGGAACAACATCTCATACTGTAAATGGTAGAACTTATTCTTTGGACCATGGGCATATTATTGAGGCAAGTGGCCTACATCCTATTGATTTTTCTATTACTAAGAATGTAACCTTCATTATGATTGTATTTTTAATGATGTTAATCATGTTTACAAGAATGGCGAAATCATATAAAAAATCTGCTTTGCCAAGTGGAATGGGTAGATTGTTAGAGCCAATTGTTCTTTATATAAGAGATGATATTGCTATTCCTAATATTGGGGAAAAGCACTATAAGAAATACATGAGTTACTTGCTTACTGTATTTTTCTTTATTTGGATTATTAATTTATTTGGGTTAACTCCATTAGGTGTAAATGTAACTAACAATATTGCAGTAACCCTTTCTTTGGCACTTATTACTTATGTGCTAACTACAGTTACTGCTAATAAAAGTTACTGGGGTCATATCTTTTGGATGCCAGGTGTGCCAGTTCCAATGAAATTTATTTTAGCTCCAATTGAGTTGTTAGGAACAATTATCAAGCCTTTTTCTTTAATGATTCGTTTGTATGCGAACATTACTGCTGGGCATGTCGTGCTAATGAGTATTTTAGGATTGATATTTATATTCAAAGGATGGATAGGTAGTTCTTTGTCGTTTGGATTGGCATTTGCATTAGCATTATTAGAGCTGTTAGTAGCAGCCTTACAAGCATATATTTTCACTATGTTATCAGCACTTTACTTTGGTTCAGCTGTTGAGGAGCATGATGATCATTAATAAAAGTATTAACTAGAGTGTTTAATTTTAAATCAATTTAATTATGGAAATTCCAGCTATTGTAGGTGCAGGTTTAGTAGTAATCGGAGCAGGTATTGGTATCGGTAGAATTGGTGGGTCGGCAATGGACGCTATTGCAAGACAACCAGAAGCTACTGCTAAGATCCAAACGGCTATGCTTATTGCTGCAGCACTAATTGAAGGTATTGGATTTGCTGCATTATTTGCAGTATAACAAACCTATTAATCAAAACTGCAAGGGTTGCTTGCAGTTTTGATTATATTTTAAAAATTAAACAGAAAAAAAACAAAAATGGATAAATTAATAAACGACTTTTCAGTAGGATTATTTTTTTGGCAATCATTACTTTTTATTGCATTAATTCTTTTGCTAAAGAAATTTGCATGGGGACCAATCTTAACTGCTGTTGAAGAGCGTGAAGATGGAATTAAAGATGCATTAGAAGCAGCAGAAAAAGCGAAAGCAGAAATGCAAGCATTAAATGCTGATAATGAAAGAATTTTAGCGGAAGCTAGAATTGAAAGAGATGTATTGTTGAAAGAAGCAAGAGAGATGAAGGGTAAAATTGTAAATGAAGCTAAGGAACAAGCAAATACTGAAGCTGACAAAATTTTAATTTCAGCTAAAGAGCAAATCAATAATGAAAAAATGAAAGCAATTACTGAACTTAAAAATCAGGTTGCTGATATGTCAATTGATATTGCTGAAAAGGTTTTAAAATCAGAATTATCTGACAAAAACAAACAAAACGAGTTAGTTGCTGAAGCATTAAAATTAACGAAATAGTATAATGAAGCAATCAAGAGTAACAATAAGATACGCAAAAGCTTTATTGCAATTAGCAATTGAGCAAAACACATTGGAGCAATCCTATAATGATATGGTATTGCTTGATGCAGTTTGTACAGATAGCAAAGAGCTTTCTTTATTACTTAAAAGCCCTATTGTAAAAACGGATCATAAATTAAGCATTCTAAAAGAGATTTTTGCTTCTAAATTAGGTGAGGTAAGTATGGCGTTTATCAACATAATTACAACTAAGAAAAGAGAGAGTTTATTGGCTTTAATTGCAAGTAGCTTTATCTCTTTATACAAAGTGCACAACAAAATTGAAACTGCTACAGTTACTACTGCCACTCCTTTGGATGAAGCATTAAGAGCTGATGTAATTAATTTCATAAAAAAACATGGTGATGATAATGTTGAGTTGACCGAAAAAGTTGATGAAAAAATTATTGGTGGTGCTATCATCAGAATGGGAGATAAGCAATTAGATGCAAGTGTATCGAAAGCAATTTCCGAACTAAGACAAACATTTAACAAAAACCTGTATTTACAGGACTTCTAAAAAAACACAAAAAAATGGCAGAAGTAAAACCAGCTGAAGTATCAGCAATTTTAAGACAACAATTATCAGGATTTAAATCTGAAGCAGAACTACAAGAAGTAGGTACTGTATTACAGGTTGGAGATGGTATTGCTCGTATTTATGGGCTTTCAAATGTTCAATCGGGTGAGTTAGTTGAATTCGAAAACGGATTAAAAGCAATTGTATTAAACCTTGAAGAGGACAATGTTGGAGTTGTACTTTTAGGCCCATCAAAAGGGATTAAAGAAGGAGATACTGTTAAGAGAACAAAGAAAATTGCATCTATCAATGTAGGGGAAGGTATGTTAGGTAGAGTTGTTGACGGAATGGGAAATCCTATTGATGGAAAAGGACCTATTGAAGGAACTACTTACGAAATGCCAATTGAAAGAAAGGCACCAGGTGTAATTTATCGTCAGCCAGTTGATGAGCCTTTACAAACGGGACTTAAAGCTGTTGATGCTATGATTCCTGTAGGAAGAGGACAAAGAGAGTTGATTATTGGAGATAGACAAACAGGGAAAACTGCTGTAGCTATCGATACAATTATCAATCAAAAAGAATTTTATGACAAAGGAGAGCCTGTTTTCTGTGTGTATGTTGCTGTTGGACAAAAAGCATCTACAGTAGCTGGTTTAGTTGATACTTTAGAAAAAGCTGGAGCATTACCTTATACTGTAATTGTTGCAGCAAGTGCTGCTGATCCTGCACCAATGCAATTTTACGCTCCATTAGCGGGAGCTGCAGTTGGTGAGTTTTTCAGAGATACTGGTCGCCCAGCATTAATTGTATTTGATGATTTATCAAAACAAGCTGTAGCTTACCGTGAGGTTTCTTTATTATTAAGAAGACCTCCGGGTCGTGAGGCATATCCAGGGGATGTATTTTACTTACACTCAAGGTTATTAGAGCGTGCTGCAAAAGTAATTAATGATGATACTATTGCTTCACAAATGAATGATTTACCAGATTCTCTTAAGGGAATTGTAAAAGGGGGAGGTTCGTTAACAGCTTTACCAATTATTGAAACACAAGCAGGAGATGTATCTGCTTATATTCCTACCAATGTAATTTCTATTACTGATGGTCAGATTTTCTTAGAGTCTAATCTTTTCTTATCAGGTGTTCGTCCTGCAATTAATGTTGGTATTTCGGTATCAAGAGTTGGGGGTGCAGCACAAATTAAGTCAATGAAAAAGATTTCAGGTACTTTAAAGTTAGATCAAGCACAGTATAGAGAGCTTGAAGCATTTGCTAAGTTTGGTTCTGATTTAGATGCAGCTACTAATGCTGTAATTGAAAAAGGAAAGCGTAATGTTGAAATCTTAAAACAAGGACAATATTCTCCTTTAAGAGTAGAAGAACAAGCGGCAATTATCTTCTGTGGTACTAACGGACTATTAATGGATGTTCCTGTAAAGAAAATTAAAGAATTTGAAGTAGAGTACATTGCTTTCTTACATGCCAAACATCAAGATGTATTAGATGCTTTAGCTGCTGGAAAATTAACAGATGAAATTAAGTCAACTTTAAAGACTGTAGCTGCTGATTTATCTTCAAAATACGCAAACTAAACAATGGCTAACTTAAAAGAAATAAGGTTAAGAATTACATCTGTTGGGTCAACTATGCAGATTACTTCTGCTATGAAAATGGTATCTGCAGCAAAGCTTAAGAGAGCGCAAGATGCAATTGTTCAAATGAGACCTTATGCAAATAAGTTGACCGAATTGTTAGAGAATTTAAGTGCTAGTTTGGATAGTTCAGATGGTGGTATTTATTCTCAAGAGCGTGAAATTAAGAATGTACTTTTAGTAACCGTTACTTCTAATAGAGGCTTGTGTGGAGGATTTAATGCTTACATTATGAAAAAGGCAAAAGCTTTAATTAATGATGAGTATGCAAATGCTAATGTGGGTATTCTTTCTATTGGAAAGAAGTCCTCTGAGCATTTTTCAAAAAATGGCTTTAATGTTGTAAGTACACATGACGCTTTATTTGGTGACTTAACATTTGAGAATGTTGCAAAAGTTGCTGACGGAATTATGCAGCAGTTTGTTGCAGGTAATTATGATAAAGTAATTTTGGTTTATAATCAGTTTAAAAATGCAGCTACACAAATTATTATGGCTGAAAACTTTTTGCCAGTTCAGGCGGCTGAAAGTGAAGGGGCGGTTGTAGGTGATTATTTGTTTGAGCCAACTAAGCAAGAGATTGTGGAAGAATTGATTCCAAAATCATTAAAAACACAATTGTTTAAAGCAGTTTTAGATTCTCATGCTGCTGAACATGGCGCAAGAATGACTGCAATGCATAAGGCTACTGATAATGCTTCAGAATTGAAAAAAGAATTAACTTTAACTTATAATAAAGCTAGGCAAGCAGCAATTACTGGAGAGATCTTAGAAATTGTTGGTGGTGCTGAAGCCTTAAACGGATAAATTATTTTTAAATAATATTGTTAAAAACCCTCTTCCTTGGAAGAGGGTTTTTTTGTTTCAAATCAATTGAATCCTATATATTTGTAAAAACTAAAATCATGAATTACGATAATATTTTAAGTGAGGTAAAGGAGGGAATTTGTTACATCACTATTAATCGTCCAAAGCAGTTAAATGCTTTAAATGGCGCTACTATTACTGAACTTAATAAAGCAATAATTGCTGCTGATAATGATAAATTAGTGAGGTGTATTATCCTAACTGGTGCCGATACTAAGGCCTTTGTTGCGGGGGCCGACATTAAAGAGTTTGCAGAATTTGACAAAAAATTGGGAGAAAACCTAGCAAGAAAAGGACAAGAAGTATTATTTGATTTATTGGAAAATGCTTCAACTCCATCCATTGCGGCTGTGAATGGTTTTGCTCTTGGTGGCGGATTGGAATTAGCAATGGCGTGTCATATTCGTATTGCTTCAGATAATGCTAAAATGGGACTCCCTGAGGTTTCTTTGGGCGTTATTCCAGGGTATGGTGGTACACAAAGATTAGCGAGCTTAGTAGGAAAAGGAAAGGCTATGGAAATGATAACTACTGCAGGAATGCTATCGGCTACTGAGGCGAAAGATTGGGGCTTAGTAAATCATGTTTGCACACAAGAGGAATTAATTCCTATGGCAGAAAAGTTGGCCTCAAGAATGAAACGCAACTCACCAATGGCAATTGCCAAGGCAATAAAATCGGTTAATGCTGGTTTTACTGATGGCGTAAATGGTTTTGAAGTTGAGATATCAGAATTTGGTTCTTGTTTTGAAACGCTAGAATTTGTTGAAGGAACTACTGCATTTATGGAAAAAAGAAAAGCAAAATTTTAATTGAATCCACTTAAAAAATTACTGAGTCAAACCGCAATTTACGGTTTGAGTAGTGTAATCGGAAGGTTGTTGAATTACCTTCTAGTTCCGCTTTATACTCGTTATTTTTTGCCGGCTGAATATGGAGTGGTAACCGAGCTATATGCCTATGTTGCTTTTCTGGTTATTGTACTTACTTATGGTTTAGAAACCGCTTTTTTTAGGTTTTCCAAAAAGGATAATGATGTAAAGGTTGTTTACAGTACCGCACTAATATCCTTAATTGTTTCTTCTATTATTTTTGTGGTATTGATGTTTGCAAGCTCACCCTCAATTGCTAGTTGGATGGGCTATGCTGGGCATACTGAATACATTGAATGGTTTGCAATAATAATCGCTTTAGATGCAGTTGCGTCTATTTCATTTGCAAGATTAAGAGAGCAGGATAAGGCAATACGATTTGCTTTAGTTCGTTTGATAAATATATTTGTAAATATTGGATTGAACTTATACTTTATTGTACATAAAGAGTTTGGTATTGAATACATTTTCATTTCTAACTTAATTGCTTCAATAGTTACTTTAGTAATGCTTTTCCCAGAGATGATTAATTCATCTTGGAGATTTGATAAAGTACTTTGGAAAAAAATGATGATATACGCTTTACCCCTACTTATTGCAGGTTTAGCGGGGATGACTAACGAAACAATTGACAGAATTTTATTAAAACACTTGTTACCAAATACTGAAATTGCTGCTTCAGAGTTGGGTTTATATGGTGCGTTTTATAAGCTGTCCATTATAATGACATTATTTATCCAAACCTTTAGGTTTGCTGCAGAACCTTTCTTTTTTGCACAAGAAAAAGAAGGAAATAGCAAAAAAATATATGCTGATGTAATGAAGTATTTTACAATTGTAATGGCAATTATATTTTTAGGGGTTACTATTTTCTATGATATTATAAAAGGCTTTTTAGGAAGTGAGTATCATGATGAAAGAGGATTTTTAGTGGTATCAATCTTGTTATTGGCTAATCTATTTTTAGGAATTTATTACAACCTTTCCATTTGGTACAAACTTACCGAGAAAACAAAATATGGAGCGTATCTTTCTGTTTTTGGAGCCATAATTACAATCACCCTTAACTTTACGCTTATTCCTATTATTGGCTTTGTTGGTTCGGCTTGGACTACTTTAATCTGTTATTTCAGTATGACGATTGCCTCATATTACTTAGGCAAAAAACATTTTCCTATTCCCTATCAAGTAAGCAGAATAGGCTTATATCTTTTAGGTATGTTAGGTATTTATTTCTTCATCTATTTTACAGATTCAAGTATGTGGTATAACTCTTTGTATTTAGTCGGATTTATCATTTCGATATTTGTATTAGAAAAACAGAATAAAACAGTAATTTCAAACCCTAAATAATTGAATTAAAAATGAATATAAAAATTGTAAATAAATCACAGCACGATTCTCCAGCATACGCAACTTCACAATCGGCAGGCTTGGATTTAAGAGCTAATTTAACAGAGTCAATATCTTTAAAGCCATTAGGAAGAACTTTGGTGAAAACAGGTTTGTTTATTGAACTTCCAGAAGGGTATGAAGCACAAGTGCGTCCTAGAAGTGGTTTGGCGTATAAAAAAGGAATTACAGTTCTTAATTCACCAGGAACTATTGATGCTGATTATAGAGGAGAAATAGGCGTAATTTTGGTCAATCTCTCATCAGAAGAATTCATTATTGAAAATGGGGAAAGAGTGGCGCAAATGGTAATTGCAAAACACGAACAAGCAAAGTGGGTTGAAGTTGAATCACTAGAGGATTCAGAAAGAGGTGCGGGAGGATTTGGTAGCACAGGAGTAAAATAATTATGAAAAAAGGGATAATAATTTTATTATGTTTAGTGAGTGTGCAAACTTTTGCGCAATGGAAATCCTATTATCCAGAGGGAAAAAACAAGAAAAAAAAGGTTGTTGAGCAAGAGGTTGATAAAGATAATTTCATGTACAACACTCATTTATTTGGGGCTTTAAAAGCAAAATCTTTAGAAAACTTTGAAGAAGCCTTAAAATACTTTCAAAAGTGTATAAAGTTAAACGATAAGCAGGCGGTTCCTTTTTATGAATCAGCATTAATTAATAAAAGCCAAGGGAACATAGAATTGGCTGTTGAGCAGATAAAAATAGCAACTAAACTTGAAGAAAACAACAGATGGTATAGGTTGGCTTATGCTGAAATCCTTTTTAGTAATCAGGATTTTAAAAATGCGGCTACACAGTATAAAAAATTATTACTTGATGAGCCGGGAAATGAGGAGTTGTATTACATGTTGGCCGATACTTATATTTATGATAATGATTTTTTAAAAGCAATTGCTGTTTATGATGATTTAGAAGAAAATAAAGGAATTGAAAAGATGGTGTCCATGCAGAAGCATAAGTTGTATATGGAGTTGCAAAAAAAGAAAAGTGCAATTAGTGAATTATTAAAGTTGATTGAATCATTCCCTAATGATATTGAGGCTTTGGAAATATTATCAGAAGTATATTTGCTGAATGATGAAAAAGATAAGGCTTTTGAAATCTTTAAAAAATTAGCTGTCATTGCTCCCGAAAATGGTAGAATTCACTTAACCTTAGCAGACTATTATCGTGAGCAAGGGGATAATATGAAGTCTTTTGAAGAGTTGAAACTAGCTTTTAAAAGCACAAAATTAGGAGTTGATATTAAGGTTCGAATTTTAGTTTCTTATTTTCAACTACTTGCAGTAAATGATAGTATGCGCGAGCAAGCTTATGCATTGGCAAAGCTACTGATTGAAGCTCATCCAAATGAAGTAAAACCCCATGCGGTTTATGCTGATATACTTTATACTGATAGTCGTTTTGAGGAAGCTAAAAAGCAATATTTAATTGTACTAGAAAAGGATAAGACAAAAAGCCAAGTATGGAGCCAAGTATTGTTTATTCAAGCGGAACAGAATGATTTTGAAGGAATGCTTAAAACAAGTGAGAAGGCTTTAACTTATTTTCCAACTGATCCTTTATTTTATTATTTTAATGGGGTATCTAACAAATGGTTTAAGCATTATCCTGAGGCGATTTCAACTTTGGAAATGGGAATTGAATTCATCATAGACAATGATATGCTATTGTTAGAGTTTTATTCTTCATTAGCTGACTCTTATCATGCAACTAAAGAGCATGAATTGTCGGATGAATATTATGAAAAAGCTTTAGAGATTGATTCAAATAATGTGCTAATCCTTAATAATTATGCATACTACCTTTCAGTAAGAAGGATAAAATTAGAAAGAGCAAAAGAAATGTCATTTAGGTGCAATGACTTGGAAAAAGACAATGGTACTTATCAGGATACTTATGCTTGGATTTTATATGAACTTAAGGAATATGAAAAGGCAAAAGAATGGATGGAAAAAGCCCTGCAAAATGGGGGTGATAAAAGTGCTGTTGTGGTGGAACATTATGGCGATATTTTATACAAGATTGGAAGTATTGACAAGGCTATTTCTCAATGGAAAAAGGCAAAAGAGCTTGGAGAAGCAAGCCAATTTTTGAATCAGAAAATAGAAGAAGGGAAGCTATATGAATAAGTTATTGTCATATTTTTTTTTAATTCTTATCTTAAGCTCTTGTAGAACTAAGCTAAGAGAAATTGATTATTCTGTAGCTCCAAAAAATGCAAAAGAATTAATTGCAAGGGTAAATTCCAAAAACAAAACTCCAGAATGGCTAGCCTTAAAAGGAAAGGTAAATTTGATTAAGGACGAGAGAGATATTACCTTAAATATCAATATTAAATTCAGAAAGGATAGTGTTGTTTGGGCTTCTGTTAGCGCTCCTTTTGGTATTGAATTATTCAGAACTATGCTAACTCCTGATTCTGTTTACTACATCAATCGGACAAATAAAACATATTTTAAAAAACCAATTTCACATATTTCAAGTTTTTTAAAAACAGATATTTCTTTTCAGCAAGTGCAAGAAATGATAACGGCAAATCCTAATTTTTTAAAAGTCTCATACAAGTTTCAGTTGGTTGATAATGCATTTGAATTAAATGCTAAGAAGACGAGTTATAAAGTGTCGGCTGATTTATATAGGATATTAACTGCAAATATTTTGGATGGAGATAATGAATTAATTTATGAGTTTTCGGACTTTACAAATGAAGCTGACTTTATTTTCCCAGAGGAGTTTAAACTAAAAGTAAAATCAGTTGAAAATTTTGAAGCAACTTTAAATTACTCAAAAATAGTTTTTAATGAAAAACAAAAACTACATTTTAAAATACCAAGTTCCTATGTTGAAGCTAAATAAATATATCCTTTTATTCATTGGGTTTTTGCTAAGTTTCTCAGCCTTTTCTCAAACTAAAGAAGAACTTAAAAAACAAAAGTTAAGTATTGAAAAGGAGATTAGTTTTACTACTGATTTGTTAAACAAAACAAAAGCAAATAAAACCAAATCTTTAAGTTATTTAAAGGTGTTGGATAGGCAAATCAATAATAAAGAACGCTTATTGCAGACCTTGAATATTGAGATAAGCTTATTGAATAAGCAGATAAAAAAAACAGAGCAATCAATTATTAGAACAGAGCAATCAATTTTAGATGAGCAAGAAAATTTGGAGCTGTTAAAAAGTGAATATGCAAAAATGATTTTTGCTTGCTTTAAGAAGAAAGGCAATCGTAATGATTTGATTTTTATTATTTCTGCAGAAGATTTTAATCAAGCATATAAGCGCATAATTTACTTAAAACAATATGCTTCTTTCCGAAAAAATCAAGCTGTAAAGATTACCGAAAGCCAACAAGAATTAGAAAGCCAAAAAATCAATTTAGATGCTCAGAAAGAGCAGCTTATCTCAGAGTCTTTATCAAAAAAGGAATTAATTGGAGCTAAGAAAACCGAGCTTAATACAATTAGTGAAACTAAACAGGAAAAACAAGAATTAGTAAATAAGTTGAGTAAATCTGAAAGGTTATTTAAAAAGCAGCTGAAGGAGAAACAAAAGCGTACTAAAGTGCTAGATGATGAAATTCGTAAGATAATTGAGGAAGAAATCCGCAAAGCAAGAGAGGAGGCAGAAAAGAAAAATAAAGGTTTTTCTTTAACTCCTGAGGCAATGGCTTTGTCATCAGAATTTAATAACAATAAAGGAAAACTACCTTGGCCTTTGGCAAAAGGGGTAATTGTACAGGGGTATGGTAGGCAAAAGCATGCTGTTTTTGCTGGAGTGGAAACTTTTAATAATGGTATTGATATTGCAACTGATAAAAACATGAAAGTAAGAGCTGTTTTTGATGGGACAGTTAGTAGAATATTTTTTATTAAGGGTGAAGGAAAGGCAATTTTAATGAATCATGGGGAATATTTTAGTGTATATTCTGGACTTAAAGAGGTAAGTGTAAAAGTAGGTGACAAACTATTGGCTAAGGAGAAAATAGGGGTTGTATTTACCCAAGAAATAGAAGAAAAAACAGAATTGCATTTTGAAATTTGGAAGGGTTATGACAAACACGACCCATCTAAATGGTTATATAAGGCCTATTAAATCAAAATGCATAAATTTGCATATTCATTTAACATTTAAAATTATGACATCAGCAATATTATTAGGAATGATTGGCCCATGGCAAATTGTACTTATTGTTTTGGTTTTTTTATTAATGTTTGGAGGTAAAAAAATTCCAGAATTAATGAAGGGACTAGGAAAAGGAATGAAAGAATTCAAGGATGCAACTAAAGACTTGAAAGAAGATAATAAAGAAGATTAATACCTTTAAGCATTGACAACTTTTCGTTCCTTTAATGAAGTGCAAAATGCACTTTCATTTTCCAATACTACCTGTGTAGAAATTACCAATTCCTACCTTAATACTATTGCTGAAAATCAGCACTTAAATGCTTTTGTTGAGGTATATACTGATGAGGCAATGAGTCAAGCATTAGCGGTAGATGATAAATTAAAAATGGGCACTGCAGGTAAATTAGCAGGAATGGTGATTGGGATTAAAGATAATTTATGTTATCAAAACCATAAGGTATCAGCATCATCCAAAATTTTAGATGGGTTTGAGTCTTTATTTAGTGCAACAGTTATTGAAAAATTATTAGCTGAAGATGCTATTATTATTGGCCGTTTAAATTGTGATGAATTTGCAATGGGATCAGCTAATGAAAATACAATTTATGGTACTGTTAAAAACCCAATAGATAATAAAAAAGTAGCAGGAGGTAGCTCAGGAGGTTCGGCAGCAGCAGTTGCAGCAGGACTTTGTTTAGCAACTTTAGGTAGTGATACTGGAGGGTCAATTAGGCAGCCTGCAGCTTTTTGTGGTGTTGTTGGTCTTAAACCTACTTACGCTCGTGTTTCTCGTTATGGATTAATTGCTTATGCCTCTTCATTCGACCAAATAGGACCTTTAACAAATACGGTTGATGATGCAGCATTATTATTAGAGGTAATTGCTGGTGCTGATGAGTTTGATAGTACGGTCTCTACAAGAAAAGTTGAGGAATATTCCAAAGCAAAATTGGACAATAATCCAAAGCGAATTGCCTACATAAAAGAATGCTTGGAAAGTAAAGGGCTGGATCCAGAGATAAAGCAATTAATAGAAACTAAAATTGAGGATTTAAAAGCAGAAGGCCATACTGTTGAGCCCATTTCTTTTCCTTATTTGGATTATTTAGTACCTACTTATTATGTAATTACAACTGCAGAGGCTTCTTCTAATTTAGCGCGTTTTGATGGAGTGCATTATGGGTATAGAAGTGAAAATATTACTGATTTGGAAAGTACATATATCAATAGTCGTACTGAAGGTTTTGGTGAGGAGGTAAAAAGAAGAATTATGCTTGGTACTTTTGTGTTGAGCTCAGGCTATCATGATGCTTACTTTACAAAAGCACAAAAAATAAGGAGGCTAATACAAGATAAAACCAATGAGATGTTTGAGAATTTTGATTTTGTAATTTCTCCTACTACTCCACACACACCTTTTGATATAGGAACAAAACATACTGACCCTACCGTTATGTATCTGGAGGATATCTTTACAGTACAAGCTAACCTTGCTGGAAACCCTGCAATTTCAATTCCTATAGGAAACCATAGTAACGGTTTACCTGTTGGATTACATATTATGGCTAATCATTTTGAAGAATCTGATTTATTAGCTTTCTCAAAATATCTTCATAAACAGGGATAATTACTATATTTGTACTATGAGATTATCCTTATTCATAGTTTTTCTTTTTTTTACAAGCTCTGTTTTTTCACAAACTAATTTACCGTACAAGGTTGGCGAATATGCAGCTTATAAAGTTTCTTTTGGTCCAATTTGGGTGGGCTATGCTGATTTAGAAATTGCAGAAATCAAAACAATAAATCAAAAGCCAAGTTTTTATATTGTTGGTAAAGGAAAAACAGCTCCTTTTTTTGATTGGTTTTTTAAGGTTCGTGATATTTATGAAACTTTTATTGACACCTCTACCCTACTTCCTCTTGAGTTTAATAGAGATGTAAATGAAGGAGGACATTTAATTAATCAGCAATATAGCTTTAGCCACAAGGATAGTAATGTAACAACTCAAGATAGCATATTTGTCATTCCAGCTAATGCTCAAGATATGTTGTCGGCATTGTTTTACGCACGAACTTTTAAAAAGGAAAGTATATTTGATGGAGAGTCTTTTTATATTCCTATTTTTATGGATGATGAAAATTATTATTTGGAAATAAAATATTTGCAAAATGAAGTTTTAGATACAAAATTTGGAAAGATAAATTGCATGGTTTTTCAGCCCAAAATGCAAGAAGGAAGGGTTTTTGAAGATGGAGAGGAAATGAAAATTTGGATTACAGATGATAAAAATCATCTACTTATAAAGGTGGAAACAAAGATTTGGGCAGGAATAATAAAGGCAGTGTTAGATGTCTATAAAGAATTGAAATATCCATTGTCAATAATTGAAGAATAATTAACATTACAGAATAATTTAAAGGAGTAAATTAGCGGTATGAAAAAATGGTTTGGAATACTAGTAATGGGTACTGCATTACTATTTATGTTATCTAACATAAACACAGAAAAAAAGGAAGTAGTAGTTGAGCAGGTTGAAGAAATAGTTGAGCCTTCTTATGAGTATGACATCCTAGTAGACTCATTTCAGGTAACAAAAGGGGTTGTAAAAAGTGGACAAACTATGGGGGAGATCCTTTATTTGAATCATATTGACCACCCTGAGATAAATAAAATTGTTCAGAAATCAAAAGGTATTTTTGATGTGAGACGAGTAAATGCTGGGAAAAATTATACCGTTATTTGTGCTACTGATTCTACTGAAAAGGCACAATATTTTATCTATGAAATTGATGCAACCAACTATGTTGTATTTGATTTAAGAAGTGAAATTGATGTTTATAAAGGAAAAAAACCAGTAACAGTAAAGTTAAAAACAGCTTCAGGAACAATAAAATCATCTTTATGGATGACTATGGAAGAGCAAAAGCTAAGTCCAAAATTAACAGCTGAGCTTTCAACTATTTATGCTTGGACGATTGACTTTTTTAAAATCCAAAAAGGAGATGGTTTTAGAGTGTATTATGAAGATAAGTACATTGATGGAAATTATATTGGT
>Ga0257120_1000617_pt1 | contig 25471 bp, 25 predicted proteins | sample SI106_10metaG_FD_190153 | JGI IMG/M metagenome (GOLD analysis project Ga0257120, IMG submission 190153) | Marine microbial communities from Saanich Inlet, British Columbia, Canada - SI106_10 | ecosystem: Environmental > Aquatic > Marine > Inlet | place: Canada: British Columbia | collected... | reverse complement strand
GCGTTGTACGTGCTGCGCTGCCGTTCTTGGGCGTTATGTTCATTTTCTTGATCATGGTGACATACATCCCTGCAATTTCGACGTGGTTGCCGACCCTCATGATGGGTCCCGAAATCATAACGAAGTAGCAGGATAGGTCAAAACAGATTGGTAGCACCTGTATAGGTGCTACCATATCTCTGTCTATTTTGCTGTTAAACCTGACAAAGCGGCCCTGTGAGGAGCCATGTCACTGTATTTGCTTGGTTTGTTGGTAATTTTAGGGAGATTTTGGTGCCCAGAAGAGGACGTCGAACTTTCTGTATTTCCATTTAGTTACAGACACTTATTTTAGTTCTAAAATATTAAAGCGGTCCTCTTAGATAGGAGGGACGCCATCTCTATTCACGCACCAATTTCAAGCTGAACCGTGTCGTAGCTCTCGCTGAGTGGCGTCAATTATTGGGCGCGTAGACTCAGGCTATGCCAACAATATGATGCGTGTTCTGATTTTTTTGACAGCACCCTTTGAATACTACTTGGCCAAACGTCTTGCAATTACGAAGTCCCCGGATCGCAACCCTTTAGGTTAAAGAATACTGGCCGCTTTATTACGCTCGAACGGCTACAGCTGATCACCAACCGGGTTGAAGGCGACTGGTTTAGCGCCTGTGTTTAAAAAATAAATGTTGACCTCTTCCTACACAAGCTTTAAAAAAATGAAACGGCGTTTTGCCTAACGAAATCTATGGAAGTGAGGCGTTTATAAACCTCAATAATTAACAAAAATTTTGGGAGAATCTGAAATGAAGAATGAAACAAGAAGACTGTCGCTTGCGGCAAGCATCGTTGCCAGCAGCGTGGTATTGGCGTCGCCAGCTTTCGCAGAAGGCGAGGTAGTTTTTGCATCTTGGGGTGGATCATTTCAAGATGCTTTGCGCTCTGCGATGCTAGACCCTGCTGCTGAGGCGCTGAATGTTACGGTCAAAGAAGATACGACCAACGGTATTCAGGATGTGCGCGCACAAATCACAGCGGGTGCTGTCGCTTGGGATGTGACTGAGCAGGACTTACCTTCGTGTGAAACACTCAGCCGAGAGGGCAATCTTGAGCCAATTGATTATTCAATTGTCGACACAACGGGTATCCCCGAAGAGCTGATCCACGAAAACTATATTGGCTTCATTAACTTCACCAAAGTGATCGCGTATCGTAAGGATGCCTATGGCGACAATGGCCCTTCCAACTGGGCAGAGTTCTGGGATTTAGAAAACTTCCCTGGCAATCGTGGCATGCACGGCAAGGTGAATTACAACCTTGAAGCCGCGTTGATGGCCGACGGTGTTGCCCAAGATGACGTTTATGCCGTGTTGGCGACGGATGACGGCAAAGCAAGGGCTTGGGCCAAATTGGCAGAGATCGCACCAGAAGTCACCGTTTGGTATCGTGGTGGATCACAATCTGCACAATTGCTGCGTGATGGCGAAGTAGACGTGATCCACATGGGTCATAACCGCGTGGAGAGTGTGATCGAATCTGGCATTGACGTTGCTTATGCATTCGATGGTGGCACGATGGATGTCGATTGCTTACTGGTGCCTAAAGGCGCGCCAAACGTCGAGAATGCGATGCGCCTGATCAACGAATTGCTCAGTGCCGAGTCGCAGGCGCGGCTGGCAGTTACGATGCCTCTGGGTCCGGTGAATACTGGTGCATTTGGCACTGGGATTATCTCCGATGAGCAGGCTTTGCTGGTCAACACGCATCCCAGCAACTACGGCAAGCAGCTATTGGTCGATCCGAATTTTTACATCGGCCAGTTGGGCGAGTTGACTGAAGAGTTTGACACACTGATCCAGCAGTAAAACAATTTTGGCGCAGTGCAGAATACACTGCGCCCATTATTCTTAAGTTAGGAACCCGCATGTCCTCTGCTGCTCAATCCCTTCCCATTAATGTATCCAACCTGTGCAAATCCTACGATGTGATCAAAGCGCTTGATAATGTGTCGTTAAATATTGCGGCAGGCGAATTCTTGACGCTTCTTGGGCCATCGGGCTCAGGCAAAACGACGCTTCTGATGGCGCTTGCTGGTTTTGTGCGTCCTGATGGTGGGTCGATCCAGTTTGGCGGCCGCGAAATGATTGCAACACCGCCGCACAAGCGCGGCCTTGGCATGGTTTTTCAAAGCTATGCTTTGTTTCCCTTCATGACGGTGGCTGAAAACGTCACCTATCCACTGAAAGTTCGTGGAGTTTCCAAAAGCGATCAAATGACCCGTGTTGAGCGGGCGTTGGATACCGTACAGCTTGGTGGTTATGGGGATCGGCGCATCACCCAGTTGTCTGGTGGCCAAAGACAGCGTGTGGCCCTTGCCCGCGCTATGGTCTTCGAGCCGCAGATTATACTTATGGATGAGCCCTTGTCCGCGCTCGACAAAAAGTTGCGCGAACATATGCAGATCGAATTGAAAACGCTCCATCAGAAATTGGATGCGACTATTGTGTATGTGACCCATGACCAGCGCGAAGCCCTGACAATGTCGGACCGGATTGCAGTGGTCAATCAAGGGCGGATCGAGCAGATCGAGACGCCTGAGCGACTTTATCGTCAACCACACAGTTTCTTCGTTGCAGACTTTATCGGTGAGTCAGTTTCCTTGTCGGTAACGGTGGCCAACGATACAGCGCAGCTCAACGGGCGCGTGTTAAAATCCAATTTGCCTATTGTCACTGGTCGCGGCGGCCATCGCTTGGTGATCCGGCCTGAGTTGTTGGAGGTCACCCCAGGTGCTGTGCCTGAAACGGCCAATGATTTATCTGGCAAAGTGCATGACATTATTTACCAAGGCGACAGCGTGTTGGTGATCGTCCAGCACGACAGTGCTGGTCAGATCAATGTGCGCGTCCCTGCCAATCGCGCGGGTCAAACAGGTCTGCCCTCCAAGGGGGAGCGAATTGGTCTTGCTTTACATCCCGAAGACACGATCATCGTACCGGAACATGTGGTATGAGTATCGCCGAGGCCAACGCGGGTGCTAAGACGCTTCAGAACGCAAGCACGCTCAAATCCGAAGAGCGCCGTGAACGCATGACCTTTTTTGGGCTTTCGTTGCCTGCAGTTCTTGCCATTTTGATTGTCGTGTTTGTGCCAGTTTTCTGGCTGTCTTCGTTGTCGTTTTACAATGCTGCTGGTGAACTGAGCTTGGAAAACTACGAACGTATTTTCAACAGTGCGCTTTACCGGCGGACCTTTGTGGTCACCTTTCAAATCAGCATCTCGGTGACGGTGATTTGTGTCTTTATGGGGTATCCTCTGTGTTTTTGGCTAACCAAGCTGTCGGACAGAACGGCAGCGATTCTGATGATTTTCGTGCTGGTCCCGTTCTGGACATCTGTTCTAGTGCGGACATACGCATGGTTAGTGCTGTTGCAGCGCAATGGCATCATCAATTCGTCGCTGGTGTCGATGGGTATTATCGACGAACCGCTACAGCTTGCGCACAATCTGACGGGGTCAATCATTGGTATGGTACATATCATGCTGCCGTTTCTGATCCTACCACTTTACGCGACCATGCGGAGCGTTGACACTGATCTGGTTCGGGCTGCGGTTGGGCTAGGCTCTAGCCCGCGCGGGGCGTTTTGGCGGGTCTTTTTTCCGATGTCTCTGCCGGGACTCTTTGCCGGTATCGTGCTGGTCTTTATCTTATCTCTTGGCTTTTTCGTAACGCCTGCTTTGCTTGGCGGTGGCCGAGTCCAGATGCTGGCGCAGCGGATCGAAAGCACGATCACAGTCTATTCCAATTGGGGTGCCGCATCGGCCTTGGGCGTTGTCCTGTTGCTGCTGGCACTGGTGATGATCTGGTTGATGAACCGTGTCTTTGGTCTCGATAAACTATTCATGCGCTGAGGAACTGAAAATGGAACAAGTTGGACAACGAAAAATAGACGGTCTGTGGCTGATGGTCGTCGGCATTGCGGTGCTGTTCTTTCTGATCCTACCCACGCTAATCGTGATCCCAATGTCGTTTTCGGGGGCCTCATTTCTGGAATTTCCACCAACGTCATTCTCGCTTAGGTGGTACGAAGCTTACTTCACCTCTCAAGAATGGATGAGCGCCACGAAGACTTCCCTAATTGCGGCGGTGTTGACCACAGCGATCGCGACACCTTTAGGTTCCCTTTGTGCCTATGGCCTGCATTGTTCTACACCACGGATTAGGAACACTGCACAGATTCTTGTGATTATGCCCATTGTGGTCCCGGTGATCCTGATCGCCGTGGGTGTGTTCAGCCTTTATGCCAAGCTGGGGCTCAATTACACGCTTACAGGGATTGTGATCGCCCATATCGCGCTTGCGTTGCCCTTTGTAATCGTGACCGTGATGTCAGGCTTGCAGAACTATGATTTTGACCAGGAATTAGCAGCGCGGAGCCTCGGGGCATCGCGCGTATATGCCTTGTGGACAGTAACAGTTCCTCAAGTCAAATTCTCTATCCAGACAGGGGCCTTTCTGGCCTTCATCACATCGCTTGATGAGGTTGTGATTTCAATGCTGGTTTCAGGGGGTGACAACGCAACAATTACCCGCCGCATGTTCAATTCACTGCGCGATCAGCTTGATCCGACCATTGCTGCGATATCGACCTGTTTGATTGTCGTTTCGGTAGGGATGCTCATCGGTGTTCAGTTGATCGGTCGGGGAAAGGATAAGTGATGCTGCTCCTATTTTTCGCCAAACTCAATTCGGATCCGGCGGACTGCATTAAAGACTGCATCGCGATAGCCTTCAATAGCGGTTTCGCTGAAGCGAACGCGCAGACCCGACAGGCTGACAGCCCCAAGCAGCTCGCCTTCAAGCCCAAGTACTGGAACCGACAATCCAGCAACGTCTGGATCACGTTCCCCAAGGCTAAGATAATACCCGGTCTTTCGAATGTTGGTGGCCTTTTCGCCTCCTCGGATGGAATAGGCATCCAGTACCCGGCCCGACGAGCCCAAGCTCAGCGGAATGATATCGCCCTCTTCGACATGATCCCGAGCAAGTCTATGAGAATTGACACGGTAGAGGCAAACGCCAGAATTGCCGCGTTGCACGTAAAACGAAGCGCTTTCTCCCGTTGCATTCACCAGGTTCGCCAGCACTGGGCGTACTATAGGCCCCATGCGCAGGTTCTGGCGAAATACAGACCCCAAACGCCACAAAGACGGGCCGAGATGAAACAAACCTTCGCTATCTCGCGTAATATGGCCAAACTTTTCAAGCGAAACGCTCAAACGCAGGATTGTCGCTTTGTTAATACCACTGCGATCCGCGACCTCTTTCAGAGAAAGGCCTGCATCGCCGGGCACAAAAATGTCCAACACTCGCAATGCGCGTTCAACAGCTTCGACACCACCTGTTGTGTCCGATGTTAGGGGTTTGTGGGGCATAAGCTGACCTTTCATCGCAATTCGATAGCAGTTTGTAACCCACCTAAATGCAATTGGAAATCCAAATAAATGAAGATATTTGATTATGAATAAAACGCAAAAACAATCAATGATAACTGGTTATGCTGGTCTGCCATTTGGCGAGATTTCGCAATGTGAGGCGCGAAGTGTCGGAGTTTTGGGTGTCCCAAGCGAAGTCGATAGCGGACAGCGCATTGGAGCCTCATTGGCACCGGATGCGCTGCGCAAGATGTCACAACAGCTTGGGATTGCCCTGCCTGTAAATGGTTGGGATCTTGGAAATTTGAACCTGTTGGGCAATTGGTCCGTCACTTTGATGCAGCTTGTAATAAAAATGGTGGATGGTGACATTGTGCCAGTTGTTTTGGGTGGCGCGTCAAATGTTGCTTCGGGCGTGCTGGAGGCCTTGCCTGATCTTCCAGTTGTCGCAGCCATGCCAATGGCTCGGGGCGATGTCGCTGCGCGACAAGAAGAAACGATATGGGTGGGGTTGAACGGCGGACAACCCGCAGATGTATGGGATCAGATTAACCAACGCTCGATGGCCTGGCGTACGGCCCGGCAGTTGGATGAAGGAGACACCGGTTTTTCTAGCATGCCCAAACGAGCTATTCTTTGGGTTGATATATCGGTCATTGATCTTGGGCATGCAGCTGGCGCTGTCGGTCTTAATCCTGCTGGAATGAAGCCAGAAACGTTGGTTTCTGCCATTGGGGCAATGACCTGTAGTTGGCAGGCCATTGTGATCACTGGCCTCGCGCCTGAGCGTGATACGCGTGGCATGTCGGAACTGACAATCATTGAAACCCTCAACGCGGCATTGCGCAATGGATGATGTGGCGCATAAACAATTTGACACGATCCCCAGTTTTCTGGGCGTACCTGTTGGTGACCTGGAAGACCTCGTGCCCGGTCAGGTTGCGATGGCAGGATATTTTTGTGATAATCTCGACAGGCCAGCGGCGGGTCAACGCTACCTCGCAAGGCAGCTGCGATACGCCTCTCGACCCGAAAATGCGCCTGCGAATGTAACTGATTTGGGTGATGTGAATGTATTTCCGCTAGAAGTGGGCAAGCATTTCTCAGCAGTTATCTCGCAATGTGAGGCGATTCTAGAAACTGGCGCGCGGATGGTTTTAGTTGGCGGCGATTCCAGTGGCTTGAGGGCTCTTGGTATCGCAGTACGGAAAATCACAAATGCGGATGTTCTTGTTGTTTCGGTAACCGAGGGCATCATGGGAAATCTGTCCAAGACTCAACCGATCATTCTGTCTGTGGATTTACAGGAACTTGCGGGCATCTGGATGTCGCAACCGCGTCGCCTGTCCGGGCTGTCGCCCGCACAGATGATCGCGCAGATTAATGCCACCCCTGGCAATGTGGTCGCCGCAGCGATCTTTGGACTTGCCCCGGCATTAGACAATCGTGGCACCACGGAAACCTGCGCGGCGCTGGCAATCTTGCAGGCTGTGGCTGAGCACCTTGAGAAAGGAGCGTCTTGATGCCTTTACGTTCGGCCCCATTGCCGCGCATGGCAGGGCATTTGTCGTTCATGCGTGCACAGACCAAAGCAATCTCTGATGTTCGGCCTGGTGATCTTGCTGTGTTGGGTATCCCGTTTGAGGACACCAGCGCACCGCATGCAGGCCAGTCTTTAGCGCCACGCGCATTGCGCGAAACCTCGGTTTATTTTGGATGGCATGCAAACCCGCAATTCAGCCACCCAGTCGATATCGATGCACGACTAGACATTCAAACCGACGGCTTGCACGAACGGTTGTGCGACCTCGGAGATATATCGCTGGGGCAAGATGAGGCAATCCATGAAGCATTGAAGCTGGCAATAAGCCAGATCAACAGCAATGGTGCCTGTGCAGTAATATTGGGCGGGTCGGATCATCTGTCTGAGACAGTGCAGACAGCGCTACCTGATTGTCAGACAGTGCAGCTTGGCGGTCTGCCTCGTCATGATCGCGATTTTCATGTAGCGCCCGTACAGAATGGTTACGCGACAACTTGCAAATTAGAAACAGCCGCGCAGCTTACAAGGCTATCCCAATGGCGAGATGCATCTAAGCCGCTGTTCGTGCAGTTTGACCTTTCTGTGTTTGAAACATCGCTCAGCACCCTTTGTGACCGACCCCGGTTGGGTGGCTGTGATCTTGATACAGTGGCGAAATGGCTCAGCGCTCTAGGGCAACACGAAGTCAACGCCATTATGTTGACAGGTTTGAACCCGAACAGGCCCGGCATGGGCGTAGTGAAGGTTGGCCAAAGACTCATGGTCACGGCCCTTCTGGTATTTATCTATGCGCGCCTGAGATTTGGGATTGATCATCTAGGCTGCCTAACCTCAAAGGAAGAAGTATCAACATGACTGCAATGATTGCAACATTCCACCCGCCCTTGTCTCAACCGGGATTTCGGCTGTTTGATGGACCTTTATGCAATGTGGCCGACGTCAGTGCTGACCAAGTCGGAGTGGTCGGCATGCCGAGCGACTGGACACACTCCAGCCGCCTAGGCACAAGATTTGGCCCTGAAGCACTGCGCAAAGCGACAACTCTTTTGCAATCCATGCGCCCGCAAGGGGCAAGCTTTGACCCTGACACGAGCCGCCGTACCGTGACTGCAACCGATTGGTTGGTTGATTGCGGGGATGCGGAGATCACAGCGCAAGATGTTGATGCAACGACTCAGGCGATCGCCGCAATGACGGAAGGATTGACTGTCGCAGGAGCGATCCCATTGGCGTTGGGTGGCGATCATTATAACAGTTTTCCGGCCTGTCTGGGGTATTCACGTGGGCTGGCCAAACGAGCGCCAGACGCGCGCTTCGGCTATATCCAAATTGATGGCCATCTGGATTTCTCTGACCGATTGGGCGCATGGGGCAGTCACAATCATGCAACCAATGCCCGCCGAATTTCTGAACTTCCCAACCTTGATGTGTCCAATATGGTTTGGATCGGGATTGCTGGCTGGGTCGATGGTGGAGATCTGGCCCTGATCGAAAAACAGGGCGGTCGAGTGTTTTCATCGAGTGATGTGCATGACTTAGGCCCGACAGAGGTTATGCGCCAAGCACTTGCGCATGCCATGCAAGGGTGTGAAGAGCTTTATCTGTCGATTGACATTGATGCTATGGACGCCGGTTATCTTCCTGGTACAGGTTCCATCGTGCACAGCGGCATTACCCCTCGCCAGTATTATGATCTGCTGGATGGGTTAGCAGAAGCCCCGTTGGGCGGATTGGACATTGTCGAGGTTTCACCGCCGCTAGATCCGTCAGAGCGCACAGAATTCCTGGCGGCAGAAATGCTGTTTCGGGTTCTGCGCCGCTTCCGTACCCGACCGGAGATAGGGCTATGATGGAATATATCGGAATCCAAAAGCTCGGTGGTTTATCACATGCAGGAAAGATTCTGGCCCCAGCAACCCGGCCGTGGATCACTGATCTTGCAGCACTGTGTCCATACGAGGGTCTGCAATCTGGAAACCTCCCCGAATTCGAGCGTGACCCGAATTGGAACAATTGGACTCTCATAGACAGCCCCAAAGACCCACTCAGGTGCCTGAATTGGCATGTGTTTCAACAAGGAGGCACCCGTTATTTGGTAGCTGATCGGATGCTCATGAGCCGCGTCAGTTGGCAAGATCTGGATGACGCTGGGTATGTCTTTGGTACAGAAGTGTCGATTGATGACAGACAGTTTCGTTGCAGGTTGTTGACCGGAGGTGATACGCCAGATGATGACCCCTATCAGGGGGCGACGGGGCCCAATGAATGGGATGCGTTAGTGGGCGGCTACGCCGCGTTGCACGCGCCTCAGCCGGATCTGACCAATAGTGAATCACCGCTTAGCCCAGATCATCTGAACTCGTCTCATAACTCTTTGTGGAACTGGTTCGGTGCGGTCAGTTGGACGGCCGAACCTGTCTCTAGCCGTTCCGATGGACGGGTGTGTCGAGGCTATCACGGCCCAATATATTTTTACGTAAACACTGTGGACCACCGGCATGAAGATATCGGCTGGCGGCCAGTTCTTGAGGAAGTATTATGACTGTAAATCCGTTTCCCAACTATATCGCTGGAACATGGGTGGCTGGCAACGATGCTGCCCCCAATATCAACCCATCTGATCTGAACGACACAATCGGTGATTATGCTCGAGCCAATACCAACCAGACCGTTGAAGCGATCGAAGCTGCGACTGTCGCGTTTCCTAAATGGCGTGAAACATCACCTCTAGTACGGTTCGAAGCTCTTGACCGTATCGGGTCGGAAATCCTCGCCCGTGTGGAAGAGCTGGGCGACATGCTGGCCCGCGAAGAGGGTAAAACCCTTTCCGAGGCCAACGCAGAAGCACATCGTGCAGGGCATCTGTTCAAATTTTTTGCGGCCGAGACGTATCGCACAACTGGTGATGTTTACCAATCGCTACGAGAAAGTGTGTCGCTTAAAGTTCTGCGTGAGCCAATCGGCGTAGTGGGCGTGATCACGCCCTGGAATTTCCCACTGGCGATCCCTGCATGGAAAATTGCACCCGCCCTAGCATATGGCAATACGGTTGTGTTCAAACCTGCCGAACTGGTGCCGGGATCGGCCTGGATTTTGTCTGACATTATTGCACGCGCGGGTCTTCCCGAGGGCGTGTTCAATCTGGTGATGGGCACGGGCAGAGAAGTAGGCGAAGCGATTGTTGCACACCCCAAGGTCTCAGGGGTTACCTTTACCGGCTCCACACCTGTCGGGCGCAAGATTGGTGCCGCGCTATTCGCCCGTGGGGCCAAAATGCAGCTTGAGATGGGGGGCAAGAACCCATTAATTGTACTCGATGATGCGGATCTGGATCTGGCGGTGCACTGCGCTTTACAGGGTAGCTTTTTCTCAACCGGGCAACGATGCACGGCTTCTTCCCGCCTGATCGTCACAGACGGAATTCACGACGCATTTGTGAACCGTCTTTGTGTGGCAATTAAAGACCTCAGGATCGGTGATGCGCGTGCGCCGGAAACACAGATTGGTCCTGCGGCCAGTGAGGAGCAACTAGCTATCGACAAAAGATACGTTTCACAAGGTGTGGATGAAGGCGCAACACTTGCCGCAGGTGGTGGCGAAGTTAAATCCAAAACCCCAGGACATTACTTTGCTCCGGTCTTGTTCACAGATGTGTCATCACAGTCAGCCGTGGCGCGGGACGAAATCTTTGGGCCAATTGCCGCTGTCTTACGTGTGCCGGACTATGATGCGGCCTTAGCCATGGCCAACGACTGCGAATTTGGACTGTCTGCTGGCATTGTCACGCAGGATACCGCCAAGATTGACCACTTCACACAGAACGCCGAGGCAGGCATGATTCAGGTCAATCTACCCACCGCTGGCATGGACTTCCACGCGCCATTCACGGGCCGAAAAGGATCATCTTACGGCGCGCCGGAAAAAGGCAGTTATTGCCGCGAATTTTTCACTGCAGCTAAGGTTGTGCACGAAGGAGGCAGACATTGTCGCAAGCACCGCTGAGAGGCATTCGAATTCTTGATCTGACCAATGTTCTGGCCGGTCCGTTCTGCTGTCACCAACTGGCCCATATGGGGGCCGACGTGATCAAGGTTGAAACCCCGGGCACTGGTGATCTTGCACGCCAGCTTGGGGCTGATCCCGCACGTAACGCCAACCTCATGGGCGTATCCTTTCTGGCGCAAAACCCGGGCAAACGGTCCATCACCCTGAACTTGAAATCGGAATCTGGAAAACGCATCCTGAAAGAATTGGTGCAAAAGGCCGATGCCTTGGTCGAGAATTTTCGCCCCGGCGTGATGGCACGTCTGGACCTTGATTATGAAACGCTTCGCAAGGCAAACCCTCGCCTTGTTTATTGTGCTATCTCAGGTTTCGGCCAGGATGGCCCGCTGGCGAAACTACCTGCCTATGATCAGATCGTTCAGGGAATGAGTGGCGTGATGTCGATCACCGGCGACGGAGACACCGCGCCTTATCGGGTGGGCTACCCTATGGGTGATACAATTGGCGGCATGACAGCGGCCTTTGCAGTTGCCGCAGCCCTTGCCAACAAGGCTGAAGATCGCGGCACTTTTATTGACGTCTCGATGCTTGAAGCCGTGATTGCGACGATGGGCTGGGTGGTGTCAAACCATCTGATTGCTGGGAAAGCACCCATCCCGAACGGCAACGATAATTTCACGGCTAGCCCGTCGGGCACGTTCAAAACCGCCGACGGTGTGATGAATATTGCCGCCAACAAACAAGAACAATTCGAGGCACTTTGCGAGATCATCGACAACCCGTCCTTGGCGCAGGATCCACGCTTTGCGGACAGAAAAGACCGACTGGCCAATCGATCTGCCCTGACCGCTGAATTGGAGGCGGCCTTTGCCACTGCCCCCACCAATGAATGGGTTGAGAAACTGACAACAAACGGTGTTCCCACAGGACCAGTCTGGTCGGTGCCCGAGGCGCTGGCGCATCCGCAACTTGCGCATCGAGGCCTGCTGCAGACCCATCGCGTTGGCTTGGAGGATCTGCAATTGGTCGGGATTGGTGCTAAGCTTGATGGTATTGCCCCTAGCGTCGATTCTCCGCCCCCAACTTTGGGAGAGCATACAGACGATATCCTGAGTGAGCTTGGCTATGACAAGGCCCAGATCTCGGGCCTGAAAGAGGAAGGTGCTATATGACGGATTCCTCAACACGCAGAGTGGCTGCAGTTTTTACTCTACAGAAATTATGTCTGCCAAGCAGAATTAACAGTGGAGGGATTCACCGTGCTTGAGGGAATTGACGTGCTCGTGAGTGAGGTTGGCCCGCGAGACGGGCTACAGAGCATCAAACGCACGATGCCGACGGAGGCTAAGCTCCATTGGATCGAAGCGCTAGCAGCCTCCGGGCTTCGGGAGATCGAAGTGGGATCTTTCGTGTCTCCACACCTGCTGCCCCAAATGGCCGATTGCGCCACACTCGTAAGAGAAGCGAACAAACTTGAGGGTCTCACAGTTCTCTCGCTGGTTCCCAACCTTAAAGGTGCAGGAAACGCCGTTGCAGCCGGTGCGCGCAAGTTGACCATGCCAATATCAGCCTCGCGGACGCACAGCCTCAATAATATTGGTAAGACCCCTGAAGAGGCGATCGAAGAGGTCCGCCGAGTTTGTGCTTTTCGCGACTCACTGCCGGTTGAGCAGCGTCCAGACGTTGAGATCGGCATTTCTACAGCGTTTGGCTGCACATTTGAGGGCACAGTTTCGGAGGACTGGGTGATCGAGATGGCGGACCTGCTGGCAAAGGCAGGCGCAGACAGTATCGGTCTTTCGGATACGACTGGCTATGCCAACCCAGCCCAAATCAAACGCATGTTCCGCCGCCTGCACGGCGAGATTGGTGCGGAGAAAATGGCAGGTGCTCATCTGCACAACACACGTGGCCAAGGTCTCGCCAACGTCGTAGCCGCCCTCGAGGTTGACGTTACCACCTTCGATTCCTCCCTTGGCGGACTTGGCGGCTGTCCCTATGCGCCAGGAGCAACTGGCAACATTGTGACTGAGGATCTTGTCTTTATGCTGGAAGCGATGGGTCTGCGTACAGGTGTCGATGTAGATGCGTTGATCGCCGCACGCGAAGTGCTGCTACGCGGACTGCCAGATGAGATCATCTATGGCAACGTCCCGGCGGTCGGCTTACCCAAGGGCTTTACCTATGCTGGCTAAAAGAGCGCAACATGACTAGTGCGCTACGCCCCCTCGAGGGTGTCAGGGTCGTCGAATTCAGCCACATGGTAATGGGTCCAACTTGCGGCCTAATCCTAGCCGACCTCGGTGCTGATGTGGTCAAAGTTGAACCTGCTCCGGGGGGCGACAAGACCCGCCACCTGCCTGGATCGGGCGCGGGCTATTTCGGAACCTACAACCGCAACAAGCGGAGTATTTCAGTGAATTTGAAGTCTGTTGAGGGTCTCAAGTTTGCCACTCACCTCGTGCGAGAATCTGACGTTCTTATTGAGAACTTTGGTGTAGGGGTGCTGGATCGTCTCGGCCTTGGTTTTGATGCAATGCAAGAGATTAACCCTAGCTTAGTCTACTGCGCGCTGAAAGGCTTTCTTAGTGGCCCTTACGAGCAGCGAGCTGCTCTTGATGAAGTGGTTCAAATGATGGGTGGGCTCGCTTACATGACGGGTCCTGAAGGGTGCCCGTTGCGTGCGGGTGCTTCGGTTAATGATGTGATGGGTGGATTATTTGGGGTAATTGCAATTCAGGCCGCGCTGTGGGAACGCCAGCGCACGGGCAAAGGCACCTTCGTCCGTGCGGGTCTGTTCGAGAACAACATGTTCCTCGTCGCTCAACACATGGTGCAATACCGCCAAACTGGAGTCCCCGCGGCACCTATGCCCGAGCGTGTATCTGCCTGGGCGGTCTACGACGTATTTGAGACGGCCGACGGTGAGAAGATTTTTGTTGGCGTGGTCAGCGACAAGCAGTGGTCTCAGTTTTGCAAGGTATTCGGCCTGGACGATCTGCTTCAGGACGCAGAACTTCAGACCAACGCGCAGCGGGTGGCGCGCCGAGATGCGTTCATGCCGCGCCTGCGCGACTTGTTTGGAGGGCAAGACCTGTCGCAAGCCGCCACGAACTGTGGCCGCGTCGGACTGCCCTTCGCGCCGATCCTACGGCCGGACCAGCTTTTCGACGACCCTCATGTAAACCACACCGGTGCGACGGTCGAAGTAACCCTAAGCAACGGCGTACGAACGCAGGTTCCAACACTCCCATTTGAGTACGGTGGCACCCGGCCCAGCCTCTATCGTGACCTACCGCAAATCGGCGAGCATAACGATGTTGTCGCGCGCGAGTTGGGGTACTCGGATGAGGCGTTAGAGCGTCTGCGTCCCTCGCTTGGGAGCGCTACAACCGTTGAAATAGAATGATAGTGCTACACGCAACTGTACTAGGCTTTGTCAGATTGAACTTGCTTGAAGCGGGCAGGGAGACTTCATAGCGTCTTCTAATTGCAAAACATTCCCTATTTTGCCACAGATTTACAAAGTGTTCCTGTGGCTATGTTCTGCAGGCACCAAATCAACTTTAATTAAATAATTACAGATACTTAACTGTGATTTTTGGTGCCCAGAAGAGGACGTCGAACTTTTAATATTTTAATTTAATTACAGTTACTTAATATAATATTGAAATTTAAAAGCGGTCCTGAAAGCGGTCCCGACTTATGTATTAGATCAGAGTGACGTTTTTTTGCTTGCTCCCAAAGCTGGACGGGTTGGCAGGTTTGCTTCCGGCCCAAAGCGGAAATTGAATAGATGACCGAAATGCTTTGGTGCGGCAGCTCAAAGTGGACGTTGGTTGTCGGTCCGGGTCGATACGAGGTTAACATTTATGTGAAACATCTGGGGGCAAGAGCGACTTTTTATGGCGCGATTCTATGAATGCAGCTGAGCGACTTTAATCAAGAGTTCTACTGCTGACTGCTCCAATTACAATCGATGTGGGATAGGATAATTCCATGTGACCAAATTATGTGTCTTTTATAAAGAAATTATGACACATTTGTTGGGGCTTCACATGGAGGTGGCACAAATTCTGGGTAAGAACTTTCATCAGGGGATAACGCTTCGGCACTTGCGTGCGCTTGTTGCATTGTCCGATCTTAAGTTGGTCGCACGGGTGGCTGAGGCGCTCAGGGTGACACAACCAGCTGTGTCTAAACAGATTTCCGAGTTGGAAAAGATAGTTGGCGCACCCGTGGTCACACGGGACCGCAACCGGCTTTATCTGACGCTGATAGGCAGCCGCCTTGCAGATCATGCGCGCCAAGTGCTTGGACAAATTGATCGTGCTGCATTTGACATCGAAGCGATGACAAGTGGGGTATCGGGTTCTGTATCTGTGGGGGTAGTAAGTTCAGTCGCACCGACCCTACTGCCCAACACCATTGCGCTGTTAAAACGCAGCACGCCGCAAGCAAATGTGTCCGTTTCCGAAGACCATTTCGTTGAACTTTTGCCGCAGCTTGAAACCGGAGCATTGGATCTGGTGATTGCGAGAATTTGGCAGCCGCAGGAATTGGCGGGTATTGACCAAATGGCTTTGTTTTCTGAACCTGTCGTCGTTGTGGCTGGTCGCAACCATCCGCTCGTGGAAGGTGGTGATGTCGCATGGGCTGATGTGGTTAGTTATCCTTGGATTTTACCACAACCGAATTCCATTGCGCGCCAAGCTGTGGAGGCACTTTTTGCCGCGAACGGATTGTCGCCACCCACCAATACGATTGCGTCTTTGTCAATTGCACTGAATCTTGAACTCCTGCGTGCGATGCCTGCGCTCGGCCTGCTACCGCTACGGCTTGCGCAGGTACAGGCCGCGCGGGGCGAAATAGTGATCCTGCCGCTTGATACGCGCGACTTGTTGTCAGAAGCCCGCTGTTTTTGGCGCAAAGACCAAGTCTTGCAAAACGCGACACTATCGCTGTTCCTTAAATGCTTGCGCCAAACCACAGAAGACATTCAAAGCATTCCATTTGGTTAATGTTGTGAGTTAATAATTCACTATTGTTGATCTGTTTTATTCACTACCTTAACCAAACGCACAGTTTGGGAGGGCTTTGGTGTTTGTTGTATATGTCATGAGTGCTGGAGGTCGCTGGTGAGCATTACAGCTTTGTCTGCTTGTGAGGTGCTTGCAGCGTTTAAGTCCAAGAGCCTGACGCCAACGGCTTATCTGCTGGCTTGCCTTGACGAAATTTCGCGTTTCAATCCCAAAATCAATGCACTGGCCGCGCTGGATATCGATCATGCCACTGTTGCGGCGGCTGATTCGACGAAACGCTGGCAAACGGGTTGCCCGATTGGTCCGCTCGACGGGTTGCCAATTGGCGTTAAAGATTTGCAAAACACCAAAGGCTTGTTGACCACCCATGGCAGCATTCGCGCAAGGGGGCACGTGCCTGACAATGATTTGCCGATGGTTGCGCGCCTGCGCGCGGCGGGCGCTATTATTCTTGCAAAGACAAATGTCCCTGAAATGGGGGCGGGTGGAAACAGCCGTAACCCTGTCTGGGGCGCGACAAGCAACCCGTTTGATGCCAATCTGATTGCTGGCGGCTCCTCTGGTGGGTCTGCCGCTGCCCTTGCGGCCAATCTGTTGCCGCTGTGCACAGGCTCGGACACGGGCGGGTCGCTGCGAATGCCTGCCGCACTCTGTGGCGTGGTTGGTTATCGGCCTTCTGTTGACGTGATCGCTCATCCCACACGCCCTTTGGGGTGGTCGGGGATTTCGGTGCTTGGTCCGATGGCACGGACGGTCGATGATCTGACACTAATGCTGGACGTGTGTGAGGGATATCACGCGGATGACCCGCTATCCGCGCCCTCGGACACAGGCCGTTTTGCAGTATTGCCTGCCATTGACTTAAAGGATCTACGGGTTGGTTATTGCGAAGACTTTGGTGGCGCGCCAGTCGAGCAAAGCATCCGCGAAATATTTCGCGCGCGTCTTGAGGTGCTGCGGCCTCAGGTCAAGGAATGCCGCGCGGCCGATCTTGATCTTGGTGAAATGGACCGGTGTTTTGATATTCTTCGGGCCGAAAGTTTTATTGTCGCCTTTGGTGGGGGGATTGAGGCCGACCCTGATAGCTTTGGCGCGCATATCAAAGACAACGTTGCCCTTGGACATAGCATGTCGTTGGCCGACCGTGGCTGGGCTCATGCAGAACAATCCCGCATTTTGCGGAAATTTAACGCACTGATGGCCGAGTTTGATGTGATCGTTTTGCCGACATCACCCGTATCGCCCTTCGCGTGGACACAGTCACATGCTGAAGAAATCGATGGGCACAAGATGGACACTTACTATCGCTGGCTTGCGCTGTGCTATCGGGGGTCTTTGACAGGCGGACCTGCTATTACGCTGCCCTGCGGTCGTGATACCCACGGCATGCCGTTCGGCTTTCAGGTATTGGGGCCGCTGCGTGGTGACGTAGCGTTGCTCGGTGCCGCGAAAGCGATTGAAAGCCTCTTTGCGCGCTCAGACCAGGCCGCGCGGCCCTTGGCAAATATGCAAACCCTTCAACACTCACTTGTGGAATTGACCTCTATTGTGACCCACCCCCCTGATTTATTTGCCGTGCCCTCATCCGACAGCTCTAACATGCGGACGGCAGTGTAATATGTGGTTTATCCCAATTGTCTTTATTCTACTGCTGATCAGTGGCACGGCCTTTGCCTACCTGATGGGCGCGGTTTCCGTCGTGACCTTTGTCGCGGTAGACAAAACACAGTTCCTGTCGATCATGCCGCAACGGATTTTCGCCCAGCTTGACGTATTTGCCTTTATGGCGATGCCTTTGTTTATTCTAACCGCAGAGATCATGAGCCGCGCCGGCGTGACCCGCAGCTTGATTGATTTCGCGATGTCTATTGTCGGGCGTTTTCGCGGCGGCCTGGGCCATGTGAACATCCTTACAAGCGTCTTCTTTGCGGGTATCTCAGGATCTGCGATCGCAGACAGCGCTGCTTTATCACGCACATTTGTGCCTGAGATGAAGGCACGGGGCTATGATCCCTATTATGCGGGGGCGATCACTGCGGCCTCCTCAATGATCGGGCCAATCATACCACCATCAATTATCATGATTATCTATGGTGGCCTGACAGGTGCATCAGTCGCGGCCCTGTTCATTGCAGGAGTTGTGCCTGGTTTACTGCTGGCCGTTTCGCTAATGGTCATGAACGCGGCCATCGCGCATGTCAAAGGACACCCCGGTGGCGCGTCTGACGATCTGCCACGCTTCTTACCCAGCTTGCTGAACGCCGCGCCTGCACTTTGCCTTCCAATCGTGATCCTTGGCTCACTGGTGTTCGGATTGGCGACGCCAACGGAAGGATCAGCGATTGCGGTCTTTTTCGCGCTCATCGCGGGGCAATTCTACAAAGGTTTGAACTGGAAGATGATCTTTGACGCGGTCGAAGCCACGGCAAAGATGACAGGCACGATCTTTATCATTCTGGCAGCGATTTCTGTGCTGGGGTATCTCGCTGGGCAACTTGGCTGGTCACAGGCGCTTGCGACATGGGTCGACTCTTTCGGACTGACGGGCACAAAATACCTGTTTTTCCTCGTAATTATCTTCCTCATTGCAGGCATGTTCATGGATACCCCCGTGGCGTTAACCCTGTTGATCCCGCTATTTGCACCACAAGCCATGGAACAAGGTATAAGCCCGATCCAACTGGGCATCGTGTTGTGCTTTAACCTATGCGTTGGTCTGATTACCCCGCCATTGGGCAAATGCCTGGTGGTCGTGTCGGCTTTGACAAACCTTAATTACTGGCGGCTGGCTTACGCTGTGCTGCCCTTCATTTTCGTTCAGGTGCTTTTGTTGCTTGCTCTGGTCTATTGGCCGGCGCTTAGCCTCACACTGCCGCGCCTGTTCGGATTTTCCGTGAACTAACCAAAACTAAGGGAGGACTATCAATGAAACTTAAGACACTTACAATTGCGGCTCTGCTTGCGATGGCTACATCTGCATCTGCTGAGGTCAAAATTGCACTGGACAGCAAGCCGGATCTGGAAACATCAGGTTCGTATAACTGGGCATTCGCTTTTGGCACAGCATTGAAAGCCGCAGGCATGGACGTGCGTGAAATGCCACGTGGCTCTGTTGGCAACGAAGCCGAAAAATTCGATCAGATCTCGACTGGCTTGCTTGAAATCTCACTTTCAGATGTGCGCGCTGTTGCTCAGGTAGACCCGTTTATCTATGGGGTCCGTCTGCCATACATCTTTGAAAACATCGATCATATGGACCGCGCACTGGCTGCGGGGGATGTCTACACCCGCATCAATGAAAACCTAGCGGAACAAGATGCAATCCTTTTGGCACTGGCACCGCTTGGGCCAGCATCCGGCGTGATCACGACCACTCAAGCTGTGCGTTCACCAGCTGATATGGCATCACTGCGTATGCGTGCATTGGACGATGCGCAGATTGCGATGTATCGAGCTTGGGGGTCCAGCGGCACCATCGTGCCTTGGGGTGAAGTCCCTGCTGGCCTGCAAACGGGCGTGATTGACGGCTATCTTAATTCACCGTTCATTCCTGTGATGTTTGGTCAAACAGACTTCATCAAAAACTTTGCCGATGCCGATGTAATCTGGCCACTGCGGGCCGTCATCGCATCCAAAGCTTGGTACGACGGTTTGTCTGATGCGGATCGTGCAAGCGTTGATGCAGCCGTTGATACCGCAGATGCGGCCGCACGCGCATGGTTGGCAGATGCATCAGTGAACGGATTGCTCGCGCTTGAAGAAAATGGCGTGACAGTTCAGCGCCTGACACCAGAAGAGCGCGCGGTTTTCCGCGAAGCGTCTTTGCCGGTCTACGATTCAGACCTGATGACAGCAGAGGATACCGCGCTGTGGAAGTCCTTGTCTGACGACAACCGCTAAACACTTGGGCGGGTCGTGCAATACGGCCCGCCATCTTTTGAAACAGGATTATGAAGATGCGTCATATCATCATCAGCACCAGTGATTGCTTGCATTTTGTGATGCGCCGCGTAGCCGTTTTTGCGGTCTGTCTGATGTTCGCGACGGTCGTGGTCCAGATCATCGCACGCTATGTCTTCTCCTCGCCCCCAGTGTGGACTGAAGATGTCGCCCGCTACGCGATGGTATGGACAGGGCTGCTCGGAGCCACGCTGTCATTTAAGACGCAGTCAGATGCTGTGTTGATGCAAAGTGTGTTTCCCGACCCGCCGCATGGACTCGCCTTTTTTGCAAAAGCCGTCCAAAGCGTGGCGGTACTGACCTTTATCCTGCCAGTCATCTACTTTTGCTTTGTCGGACTACGAGGCGGTTTTGCAAAAGGGTATCTTGCACGGCAATCAGGTCTGACTGCTGATACCCTTGGCATTCCCATGGCATGGATATCTGTGGCGGTCCCTGTGTCGATGATCATTATTCTCATTCACCTCTTCGCGCGGTGGGCTGGCGACGATACTGTAGAAGAAGCGGCCGCACTGCTTGATTAAACTCTCTGTTCTTGGTCGCCTGTAACGTCAGCGCCCAGCGTATCGGCTATGGCATGCGCGAAAGGAAGGTATCATGTATCATGAAAATTATTTGGGTGAGGCATTACGTGCTGCCAGCTTGGGCGCGGACCAAAGCCTATTCTTGCAAAATTATCAGACGGATGATGCGGTCACATATCAGGCCTTCTTTGCCAACGCCGAACGTATGGCGCAGATCTTGTTAGAAACTGGTGTTGCACCAGGTGACAGGGTGGCCGTTCAGGCGCCAAAAACCTTCGCGATGTTGGAGCTTTATGTCGCGACAGTCTTGGCTGGCGGCGTATTTCTGCCCCTCAACCCAGCCTATACTGCGAGTGAAATTACCTATTTCCTGACCGATGCAGAACCACGGATACTGGTGTGTGATCCGACGCGCGAGGGTGAACTTTCGCCTGTTGCAAAACAAGCGGGTGTTTCGGAGGTGCTGACGATTGGTGCCAATGAAAGCGGAACACTGGTAGAGCGGCGTGATGCGGTGGTGTCAGGATTTACAGCCGTCAAGCGCGGACCAGATGATCTGGCCGCAATCCTTTACACTTCGGGCACGACCGGCCGATCCAAGGGGGCCATGCTGACACATCGCGCGCTGGCGTCGAACGCACAGACCCTAAAGGATGTCTGGCAGTTCAACGCGGATGATGTGCTGATCCACGCCTTGCCGATTTTTCACACCCACGGGCTTTTTGTGGCGACGAACGTCACGCTGATGGCGGGGTCGTCTTGTATCTTCATGGCCAAATTCGACGCCGATGACATTCTGGATAACATGCCAAAAGCCACGGTGCTCATGGGGGTTCCAACGTTCTATGTACGCCTGCTTGAAGCTGATGGTCTGTCCAAAGCTTCGGCAGGTATGCGCCTTTTTGTATCGGGCTCTGCCCCATTGCTCGCTGAAACGCATGATCGTTGGCGCGCCGTGACTGGGCACGCGATACTCGAACGCTATGGTATGACCGAAACTAACATGAACACCTCTAACCCTTATGAAGGCGACAGGCGCGCAGGCACAGTGGGCTTTCCTTTGCCGGGTGTCGAGTTGTTGGTCACCGACCCCGTAACAAATGCGCCAATACCAAAAGGTGAGATCGGCGTACTCGAAGTACGCGGGACAAATGTCTTTGCGGGCTATTGGAAAATGCCCGAAAAAACCGCCGAGGAATTGCGCGACAACGGATTTTTCATCACTGGAGATCTTGGGCGCGTCGACGAGGGCGGGTATATTCATATCGTCGGGCGGCAAAAAGACCTGATCATCTCGGGTGGCTACAACATTTATCCAAAAGAAATCGAGCTTTTGATCGACGATCTGGCAGGGGTCGTTGAGAGCGCAGTCATCGGTGTCCCGCATCCCGATTTTGGCGAAGCCGTCGTCGCAGTCATTGTCGCCCAAGACAGTGCTGACATCACGGTGCAGGACATCTCGACTGGTATCAAGGAAAATCTGGCCCGCTTCAAACATCCAAAACACATCGCATTCGTCAAAGCGCTGCCTCGGAACGCCATGGGCAAAGTTCAGAAAAAGGCCTTGCGCGAGGAATACGGAAAGGCCTTCTGAGGACGCTCGACGGTGATGCAAACTGGACAATGTACAGCACGTAAAAGATTAAAAGGGAAAATGATATGACAAAAGGCAATATCGCGCTGGCGATTTCGGCGTTGGAAACGCTACTCGGCGACCGCTTGTCGACAGGCGAAAGTATTCGTGAAATCCATGGGCGTGACGAGGCCTATTCCACGCCGGCATTACCTGATGCGGTCGCTTTTCCTGAAAGCACCGAAGAGGTGTCCAAAATCATGAAAATCTGCTCGCAATTCCAAGTGCCCGTCGTCCCGTTCGGCATCGGGACATCGTTGGAAGGCCACGTGATCCCAATTAACGGCGGTATCAGTGTCGATACCAGCAGAATGAACAAAGTTCTCGAAATTCACGAAAGCGATCTAGACGCGGTCGTACAGCCGGGGGTTTCGCGCACACAGCTCAACGATGAACTTCGCGCGACCGGATTGATGTTTACGGTCGACCCAGGTGCCGATGCCACGCTGGGTGGCATGGCTGCCACACGCGCCTCGGGCACCAATACTGTGCGCTATGGCACTATGCGCGAGAATGTTATGGCACTGGAAGTGGTGCTGCCTGACGGAACAATCATTCAAACAGGCTCACGCGCCCGCAAATCCTCGGCCGGATATGATCTGACCCATCTTTTTGTTGGCTCCGAAGGCACGCTTGGGATCATTACCGAACTAACCGTGCGTTTATTTGGTCAGCCAGAGACGATCCTTGCTGCAACCTGCGCATATGAGACGGTCGATGATGCGGTTAATACAGTGATCATGGCTATTCAAATGGGCATTCCACTGGCGCGTGTCGAGTTATTGGATGAGATGCAGATGAAGGGCATGAATATTTTCAATCCTGACTTGAACTTGCCTGAAAAACCGCACTTATTCTTGGAATACCACGGATCTGGGGCCAGCGTAAAAGAGCAAGTTGAGCTGTTTGAGGGGGTGGGAGAAGAGTTCGGTGTATCGGACTTCACATGGGCGACCAAAGTTGAAGATCGCAATCGCCTGTGGGCTGCGCGGCACAACGCCTATTACGCTGGAAAGTCACTTCGCAAGGGCTGCGAAAGCGTCGTAACAGACTGCTGTGTCCCAGTTTCCGAACTAGCAAACTGCATTTCACGCACCAAAGAATTGATTCAGGATGCTGGAATGATTGCTCCAATCGTGGGGCATGTCGGTGACGGGAACTTCCACTTACTGATCTTGTTTGATCCAAAAAACCCAGACGAGTTTGCGCGCGCAAAGTCTCTTGCCTCGGAAGTTAATCGTGTTGCCCTGTCGTTTGGTGGGACCGTCACCGGTGAGCATGGTGTTGGTACTGGTAAAAAGGAATATATGTTGGAAGAACATGGCAATGCCTATGCTTTAATGACGACGCTCAAGCGCGCGGTCGACCCAAATAATATCATGAACCCTGGTAAAATCTTCGATATCAGCTAACAATTTGTTCAGAAAAAGCAATGAATTTAGACTGTACTGGGCGGGCTAATTTGACCTTTGCGACCACATAACAATCTTCGTGACTTGCCAGCGTACTCTTACTGGGCTCATTCAGAAAGACGAGATTGCCGTCCACACCATGAAAGATATGTTGGCGTGAGACCACGTCCATACTGCGGCTGCTCCGCTGCCTGTTGCCCCTGCAAAAAAAATAGCTGAGGTTTGTTCCCCGTCTAACATCTCGCTGTGAGACACTGGATGGGGGGTTGATGTAAGAGTTTTTATGTCTGAGGCAACTTCACCCCGTCCACAATCTCCCTTTTCTGGGCATCAGATATTCCCGCCGAGTAGAGCCCATAGGTCAGCTTATTGGCGGACCTCGCGGAGTGATGCCCGACCAGGGTTGCGGTGAAGTGCTCTGGGACACCTGTGCGCTCACACTGTGTGATGAACCACTTGCGGGTGGAGTGGAACACCGTGCCATGAAGCTCTGGGTGGCGTCTTCGCAGATAGGCATACCGCTTCACAACCTTGTCCACTGTGAGGTGTGGGAACAGCCTGCCTGAGGTTGGCAACGTAGTATCCAGCAGTTGCTCAAGCACCCCATGAAGGGGCACCTCCCGCTCAGCTGCCTTAGACTTCAGCAAGCGAACCGCATTAGGCCTGATGCTGATGAAGCGCCCCAGGTTCCCCTTTGCTGTGACGTCCTCAGCCATGAGCCCACAGAGCTCACCCGAGCGCATGCCTGTGAGCAATCCAAACAAGAGAGCGTTGTGCAACACCCTGTCCTTGGCTGCCAACAAGACGCTGACCTGTGCGTCCGTCAGCATGCCATGGGGATGCACCTCTGGCCTGTCTTTGACCTTGAGGGCTTTCCAGGGGTTGGCCTGAAGCTCCCCTTCGCCAACACACCAGTCAAGGAACTGGGACATCTGCTTGAGGATACGGGCCTGGGTCTGGGGTGCCAGGGTAATGCCCTCGTGCTACTGAGCGAGACGTGCTAGGTCAACCAACCCAGCGTCCTTACCGTCCCTGTACTTACGCACGTTGGGAGAGAGCTGGGTGATGTACTCCAGGACCTCCTTTCCATGGCTCAGGGACAAGTCACTAATAGCATTCTTGCCCAAGTGGGAGGTCAGCAGTGACAGCGCAAAGCGCACCGACTTGAAGCTGCCTGGGCGGAGACGCTGAGACACTTCAGCGAGGTAGGCTTGGGCAAGCTCCGCTACCAACCGCTCAACCACAAGACGAGCACGCTGATATCGAGGGCGACCCACAGCCAGTCGAAGACCTTGGGGAGTAGTGGAAGTATCGGTGTGAGGGGTAGCAAGGGCATGGACTTGAGCCTCCTTGATGATGGTTGTGAAGGTTTGGTTCAGCTCATCCACACGGGTCTTGGCTTGGGTGGCATCCCCTGTCTTGAGGGATTGCTTGAGGGCAGAGCCAAGGGTCTCTTGCAGGTGTTTGGGATAGGTTCTGCGGTAGACCCACGTGTTGTGCCTCTTGTAGGCGTATTTGATCTGTGTCGACATGACGTCTCTTTCTGGGGCAATTGCCCCGGTTGTGTGGTGAGAGTGAGATTTTGTGAGCAGCGCCAAGGAGGCTCAGGGTTTAAGCCCTTCCCTGACGCCCTCTTGGACTAGGTTGGTCCAGTTAGGACCTGCAGAACCAACGCAATGTCTGGTTCTCCGTACTCCCCAGCGAGGGGACCTGTGAGGGCAGTGCCTGTGATGCAGTCCTGAAAGACCTCCTCCACCAAGAACTGGTGTGAGGGGATGTCGTCAAAGCCAGCAAGCAACACGATGCTGCTAGGGGTGATGGTAAGGTCAGTCATCTCACCCCCTCCGCAGAAGAAGGTCAGGCAACAGCAGGCCCAAGGTAAGACTTAGCGGAACTGGAAAGGGGAAGGGCTTGATGAACTCAGGCAGTCCCGCAAG
>Ga0257120_1000610_pt1 | contig 25826 bp, 21 predicted proteins | sample SI106_10metaG_FD_190153 | JGI IMG/M metagenome (GOLD analysis project Ga0257120, IMG submission 190153) | Marine microbial communities from Saanich Inlet, British Columbia, Canada - SI106_10 | ecosystem: Environmental > Aquatic > Marine > Inlet | place: Canada: British Columbia | collected... | reverse complement strand
TAAAATATCTGGTGAGCTAAGTAAAAAAAATGCCTAAAAAAAAAGCCTCGAAAATCGAGGCTCTTTATATATTTAGGCTTCTGCTTTTGGGCCACCAAATGTTAAAGGCACTTGTTGCTGTTTTCCAGCATCTTTAATCACTCCATATTGAGTTTCGTACTTTTTAACATTATCTGCTAAAGCAGCAAGTAACCTTTTAGCATGTTGTGGAGTTAAAATAACTCTAGATTTCACCTTTGCTTTTGGCATACCAGGCATCATTGAAATAAAATCGACCACAAATTCTGTAGGTGAATGGTTTACAACTGCTAAGTTTGAATAGAATCCCTGAGCTAAATCTTCAGGGAGTTCTATACTAACTTGTTTGTTTTCTTTTTTGTCTGCCATTAGTCTGCCATTGTTTCAGATTCTTCAACTACAGATGTCTCTACTTGAGACACTTCCATTTTAGAAGACATGAGAGCTGCTAATTGAATTTTACTTCCAACCACCATTTCACCATATTTCTTAAGACCTGTACCTGCTGGTATTTTATGACCCACAATTACATTTTCTTTAAGACCTTGTAATGTATCAACTTTACCGTTTACAGCAGCTTCGTTTAATACTTTAGTTGTCTCTTGGAAAGATGCGGCAGACAAGAAACTCTTCGTTTGAAGAGATGCTCTTGTGATACCTTGAAGAACTGAAGTAGAAGTTGCAGGAACTGCATCTCTGGCTACAACCGTTTTAAGGTCTTTACGTTTTAGCATCGAGTTCTCATCTCTTAGTTTACGTACTGGAATAATTTGGCCTGCCTTTAAGTTTTCTGAATCTCCAGATTCCTCAACATACATTTTTCCAAACATCCAATCGTTCTCTTCAATGAAATCGTTTTTATGTACTAAGTTATTCTCTAAGAAACGAGTATCACCCGCATCGTTAATCATAACCTTACGCATCATTTGACGAACAACTACCTCAAAGTGCTTATCGTTAATCTTCACACCTTGAAGACGATAAACCTCTTGCATTTCGTTAACTAAATACTGTTGAACAGCAGTAGGTCCTTTAATAGCAAGAATTGTTTTTGGTGTAATTGCACCATCAGATAATGAAGTACCTGCTTTTACAAAGTCATTTTCTTGTACTAGAATTTGTTTAGAAAGAGATACTAGGTATTTCTTTACTTCACCTGTTCTAGACTCAATAATAACCTCGCGGTTACCACGCTTAATTTTACCGTAAGATACGATACCGTCAATAGCAGCTACAACAGCTGGGTTAGATGGGTTACGTGCTTCAAACAATTCAGTTACACGAGGAAGACCACCGGTAATATCGCCTGCTTTTGCAGTACTACGAGGCATCTTAGCAATAATAGAACCCGGTTCTAGATTGTCACCTTCGGCAACAACAATATGGGCACCTACTGGTAAGTTGTATGATTTAGTAGAACCATCCTTTCCACCTGTCTTCACAAGTATGGTAGGAATCATCTTTTTATCTCTTGTTTCAGAAATTACTTTTTCCTGGAAACCTGTTTGCTCATCTATCTCTACACGGAAAGTAATACCTTGAGCTAAATTCTCAAATTCTACTTTACCTACTGTTTCAGATAGGATTACGGCATTGTAAGGATCCCATTCACAAATAGCATCTCCTTGCTTTAATTTATCTCCGTCTTTGGCGAACATAGTAGCACCATAAGGAATGTTATTCGTTGCAAGTGTAATTCCTGTTTTTGGATCAACCAACTTCATTTCTGCAGTACGACCAATAACAACAATATAGTCTTTACCCTCAGCGTTAGTTCCTGTTACAGTTCTTAACTCTTCAATTTCTAAATTACCATCAAACTTAGCTGTTAGAGTAGACTCTTCTGCTGTGTTAGATGCAGTACCCCCGACGTGGAAAGTACGAAGCGTTAATTGTGTTCCAGGTTCACCAATCGATTGAGCAGCTACAACACCAACAGCTTCACCTTCTCCAGCCATACGGTTGGTTGCAAGGTTACGACCGTAACATTTAGAGCAGATTCCTCTTTTGGTTTCGCAGGTTAATGCAGATCTAATTTCAACCATTTCTATAGGTGAATTCCCTATAACTTCACCTATTTCCTCTGTAATTTCATCACCAGAAGAAATTAATAAATCTCCTGTAAGTGGATGAACTACATCGTGAAGTGATGTTCTACCTATAATACGTTCTGCAAGTGTTTCAACGATGTCTTCGTTTTTCTTCAAGGCAATACCTTGTAAACCACGAAGTGTTCCACAGTCAACTTCTGAAACGATTACATCTTGAGCAACATCTACCAAACGACGTGTTAAGTAACCTGCATCGGCTGTTTTAAGTGCTGTATCGGCAAGACCTTTACGTGCACCGTGTGTAGAAATAAAGTACTCGAGAATAGACAAACCTTCTTTAAAGTTTGAGGTAATAGGATTCTCAATAATTGCTCCGCCGGTAGAACCAGATTTTTGTGGTTTGGCCATCAAACCACGCATTCCAGAAAGCTGACGTATTTGTTCTTTAGATCCACGTGCTCCAGAATCAAGCATCATATATACAGAGTTGAAACCTTGTTGATCGTTTATTAAACGATTCATGGCATGCTCTGTTAACTCTGAGTTTGTTTTAGTCCAAACATCAATTACTTGATTGTATCGCTCGTTGTTGGTAATTAAACCCATGTTATAACTATCCGTAATCGAAGAAACTTGATTCTTCGCACTTAAAATCATAGCATCTTTTTGATCTGGCACAATAATATCTCCTAAAGAGAAGGACAAACCACCTTTAAATGCCATATGGTATCCTAACAACTTCATGTCGTCTAAGAATTTGGCTGTTGTAGGTATGTCTGTTTCTTTTAGAATTTTACCAATAATATTTCTAAGTGCTTTTTTAGTTAAGGTTTCGTTAACGAAACCTACAGTTTCGGGAACAACATCATTAAATAAAACTCTACCGATGGTAGATTCTACAATCTTAGTTACTAGCTTTCCGTCTTCTTTAACCTGAGTACGAACTTTAACCACAGCATTTAATTCTGCTTTCTTTTCGTTGTAAGCAATTCTTACATCTTCAGAAGAGTAGAAAGTTAAACCTTGTCCTAGTATGATTTTTTGATCGTCCGTTTTACGAGGTTTGGTCATGTAGTAAAGACCCAATACCATATCCTGAGAAGGAACCGTAATTGGGGCTCCGTTTGCAGGGTTCAAAATATTATGAGAGCCTAGCATTAACAACTGAGCCTCTAGTATAGCTGCAGGACTTAATGGAAGGTGAACCGCCATTTGATCTCCATCGAAATCGGCATTAAAAGCTGTACATGCCAATGGGTGTAATTGAATTGCTTTTCCTTCAATTAACTTTGGTTGGAAAGCTTGTATACCTAATCTGTGTAGAGTAGGAGCACGATTCAATAGTACCGGATGACCTTTAATTACGTTTTCAAGAATATCCCAAACTACAGGATCTTTCTTATCAATAATTTTCTTAGCAGATTTTACAGTCTTAACAATTCCTCTTTCAATAAGCTTACGCACAATGAAGGGTTTGTATAGTTCTGCTGCCATGTTTTTAGGTATTCCACACTCTGAAAGTAACAGAGTAGGCCCAACAACAATTACCGAACGCGCAGAATAATCCACACGTTTACCAAGTAAGTTCTGACGGAAACGTCCTTGCTTACCTTTTAATGAATCTGAAAGAGATTTTAAAGCACGGTTAGACTCTGTCTTTACAGCGGAGGCCTTACGTGTGTTATCCAAAAGTGAATCTACAGATTCTTGAAGCATACGCTTCTCGTTACGCAAAATAACTTCCGGAGCTTTAATTTCTATCAAACGCTTTAATCGGTTGTTACGAATAATAACACGACGGTAAAGATCGTTTAAATCTGAGGTAGCAAAACGACCACCATCTAGAGGTACCAATGGACGTAGTTCTGGTGGAATTACCGGAACAACCTTCATGATCATCCATTCTGGCTTATTCTCAATACGTGTATTCGCATCTCTAAAAGCTTCTACAACAGCAAGACGTTTTAGAGCCTCTGTTTTTCTTTGCTGAGAAGTTTCAGTATTCGCTTTGTGTCTTAAAGAGTAGGATAGTTCATCTAAGTCTAAACCAGCTAATAAAGCTTCCAAAGCCTCTGCACCCATTTTGGCTACAAATTTGGTTGGATCTTTATCTTCTAAGTATTGATTTTCGCGAGGTAAACGCTCTAATGCATCTAGATACTCTTCTTCCGTTAAGAACTGTAAGTACTCTAAAGGTGTACCTTCATTATCTACTGCTCCACCTGCTTGAACTACGACATAACGTTCGTAGTAAATAATCATGTCAAGTTTCTTTGTAGGTAAACCTAAAAGATAACCGATTTTGTTTGGTAAAGAGCGGAAATACCAAATATGAGCCACAGGAACAACTAAGTTAATGTGTCCCATACGATCTCTACGTACTTTCTTTTCTGTAACCTCAACACCACAACGGTCACAAACAATACCTCTATAACGGATACGTTTGTATTTCCCACAGTGACATTCATAATCTTTTACCGGGCCAAAAATACGCTCACAGAATAATCCGTCGCGCTCTGGTTTATAAGTACGGTAATTAATAGTTTCAGGTTTTAAAACCTCACCACTAGATTCTTCCAGAATAAATTCTGGAGAAGATAAACTAATCGTAATGCTAGTAAATCGTTTTGGTTCTGGTGTATTGTCTTTCCTTCTCATTGCCATATCCTGAAGAAATTAGTTTTTATAAGGAGTGTCCGAAAACACTCCTTCTGAAATTATTACTATTGTAAAGTGATCTTTAATCCTAAACCTTTCAATTCGTGTAATAGTACGTTGAATGATTCAGGAAGTCCTGGTTCTGGCATAGCCTTACCTTTAACGATTGCCTCGTACGTTTTAGCTCTACCTATAACGTCATCCGACTTAACTGTAAGTATCTCTCGTAAGATATTTGCAGCACCGTAAGCTTCGAGTGCCCATACTTCCATTTCACCAAAACGCTGTCCACCAAATTGGGCTTTACCACCCAATGGTTGTTGTGTAATGAGAGAATAAGGTCCGATAGAGCGCGCGTGCATCTTGTCGTCAACCATGTGGCCAAGTTTAAGCATGTAAATCACACCAACCGTAGCTGCTTGATCAAAACGCTCGCCAGTACCACCATCGTATAGATAGGTATGTCCGAAGTCTGGAATACCGGCCTCTTTAGTCAATTCAGTAATTTGACTAAGGGAAGCACCATCGAAAATTGGAGAAGCATATTTTCTTCCTAACTTTTGACCAGCCCAACCTAGAACCGTTTCGTAAATTTGACCAATATTCATACGAGAAGGTACACCAAGTGGGTTAAGAACGATGTCGACAGGAGTACCGTCTTCAAGGAATGGCATGTCTGCATCTCTTACGATACGGGCAACAATACCTTTGTTACCGTGACGACCTGCCATTTTATCACCTACTTTTAGTTTCCTTTTCTTAGCTATGTAAACTTTCGCAAGTTTTAAGATACCAGCAGGCAGCTCATCACCAACGGAAAGTGTAAACTTCTTACGTCTAAGTACACCTTTAAGATCGTTTAATTTGATATTAAAGTTGTGTATAAGGTCGTTTACATGAGAGTTTTTCTCTTTCTCAGTAGTCCATCCATCTGTAGAAATCACAGAGTAATCTTCTATTGCATTTAATTGCTTTTGAGAGAATTTTTTACCTTTAGGTATTACAATTTCGCCTAATTCGTTTACAACACCTTGACACGTTTTTCCTGCAACGATGGTAATTAATTTCTCAATTAATCGCGCTTTAAGTTTAACTGCATCTTCGCCAAAATCAGCCTCTAGCTCAACAATAATTTCTTTATCGGCTAAACGAGATTTTTTATCCTTTATGGATCTTGCAAACAATTTTTTAGTTAAAACAACACCGTGAAGAGATGGAGAGGCTTTTAATGAAGCATCTTTTACATCTCCGGCTTTGTCTCCGAAAATTGCTCTAAGTAATTTTTCTTCTGGAGAAGGGTCGGACTCTCCTTTAGGTGTGATTTTACCTATCAGGATGTCGCCTGGATTTACATGAGCACCGATTCTAATAAGACCGTTTTCATCTAAATCTTTTGTTGCTTCTTCAGATACATTTGGAATATCTGGGGTTAACTCCTCAGAACCTAATTTTGTTTCGCGAACATCTAAGGTATACTCATCGATGTGAATAGAGGTGAAAATATCTTCTCTAACAACACGTTCAGAAATTACAATAGCATCCTCAAAATTATATCCATTCCAAGGCATAAAGGCAACTTTCATGTTTTTACCTAAAGCTAGCTCACCATCTTGTGTAGCATAACCTTCGGAAAGAACTTGACCTTTAGTAACTCTATCGCCAACTTTAACAATTGGACGAATATTGATACTGGTACCTTGATTTGTTTTTTGAAATTTGGTTAGTTTATATGTTACCGAATCCTCATCAAAACTTATTAATCTTTCGGTGTCGGTTCTATCGTACTTGATGATAATTGTAGTAGCATCAACGTACTCTACTAAACCAGCTCCTCTTGCATTTACTAATACTCTAGAATCTGATGCAACTCTACCTTCAAGACCTGTTCCTACAATAGGAGATTCTGGTTTTAATAAAGGTACGGCTTGACGCATCATGTTTGAGCCCATCAATGCACGGTTGGCATCATCGTGTTCTAAAAATGGAATTAAAGAAGCAGAAATTGAAGATATTTGGTTTGGAGCTACGTCCATATAATGCAAACTCTTTGGCTCAAGTACAGGGAAATCTCCTGTATCACGGGCTTTTACAAGATCGTTAACATAGGTTCCAATAGATGATATTGGTGCGTTAGCTTGTGCAATAATCTGGTCTTCTTCTTCTTCGGCACTTAAGTAAGTAGGAATGGTTTTTAAATCAACAACTCCATCAACTACTTTACGGTAAGGAGTTTCAATGAATCCCATTTTATTCACTTTTGCAAATACACAAAGTGAAGAAATAAGACCAATGTTCGGTCCTTCCGGAGTCTCAATAGGACATAAACGTCCGTAATGAGTATAGTGAACATCACGTACTTCGAAACCAGCACGCTCTCTTGATAAACCACCAGGTCCAAGAGCCGATAAACGACGCTTATGTGTGATTTCAGCTAATGGATTGGTTTGATCCATGAACTGTGAGAGTTGATTTGTTCCAAAGAATGAATTAATAACGGAAGAAAGAGTCTTCGCATTTATCAAATCAATTGGAGTAAACACCTCGTTGTCGCGTACATTCATACGCTCGCGAATGGTTCTAGCCATACGAGCTAAACCTACACCAAATTGATTGTTAAGTTGTTCTCCTACTGTTCTAACTCTACGATTGCTTAAGTGATCAATATCATCTACTTCAGCTTTAGAGTTCACTAATTCAATCAAATACTTAATGATTAAAATAATGTCTAATTTGGTAAGTGTAGCTTCGTCTAAACCAAGATCAAGATTTAATTTCTTGTTGATTCTGTAACGACCTACTTCACCAAGGCTATATCTGGTTTCTGAGAAGAACAATTTATCGATAATACCGCGAGCAGTTTCTTCATCAGGCGGCTCAGCATTACGAAGTTGTCTGTAGATATGTTCTACAGCTTCTTTCTCGGAATTTGTTGGATCTTTTTGTAATGTGTTGTGAATAATGGCGTACTCAGATGCTTCAGCATTTTCTTTGTGCAGCAAAATTGTTTTTACTCCAGCTTCAATTACGATATCTACATGTTCTTTTTCAAGAACAATATCGCGATCAAGGAGTACTTCGTTACGCTCTATAGATACAACTTCACCTGTATCTTCATCAACGAAATCTTCGAACCAAGTTTTTAGAACACGCGCTACAAGCTTACGTCCTAATACTCTCTTTAAACCAGCTTTACTCACTTTAATTTCGTCAGCAAGGTCGAATATTTCTAAAATGTCTTTATCGCTTTCGTATCCAATTGCGCGTAATAAAGTGGTTACAGGTAACTTCTTTTTACGATCGATGTACGCATACATCACGGAATTGATATCGGTTGCGAATTCTATCCAAGAACCTTTAAAAGGAATTACTCTTGCAGAATATAATTTAGTCCCATTTGCATGGTAACTTTGTCCAAAGAAAACTCCAGGAGAACGGTGTAATTGTGAAACACAAACACGTTCAGCACCATTGATAACAAAGGTACCTCTAGGAGTCATATAAGGAATTGTACCAAGATATACATCTTGTACGATTGTTTCAAAATCTTCGTGTTCAGGATCCGTACAGTAAAGCTTTAAACGAGCTTTTAACGGAACACTGAATGTCAAACCTCTTTCGATACATTCGTCGAGTACATATCGAGGTGGATCGACAAAGTAATCCAAGAACTCGAGCACGAAATTATTTCGCGTATCCGATATCGGGAAGTTTTCACTAAATACTTTAAACAGACCTTCGTTTTCTCGGTCTTCAGATTTTGTTTCCAATTGGAAAAAATCCTCAAATGACTTCAACTGGATGTCCAGAAAATCTGGATAATCTAATTGTGATTTGATGGATGCAAAACTGATTCTTTCGTTTGATTTTGTCTGAGCCAATGGACAAAAATTTAAATGAAAAATAAATGGACTATTCTAAAGCACAAAAGGGTTTAGTCTCCGAACCGAAGTTCGAAGCCTAAACCTTGAGTCTTATAAGTATTAAATATTACTTCAACTCTACTTCAGCACCTGCAGCTTCTAATTGAGCTTTAAGAGCTTCCGCTTCGTCTTTTGAAATACCTTCTTTCAATGCAGCTGGTGCACTGTCAACCATTTCTTTTGCTTCCTTAAGACCTGAACCAGTTAATTCTTTAACTAGTTTCACTACAGCTAGCTTAGAGCTACCTGCTGCTTTAAGGATAACGTCGAATTCAGTTTGCTCTTCAGCAGCGTCTCCGCCTGCCGCAGGACCTGCTACAGCAACTGCAGCTGCAGCTGGTTCAATACCGTATTCGTCTTTTAAAATAGTTGCTAATTCGTTAACTTCTTTTACAGTTAGGTTAACTAATTGCTCAGCGAAATCTTTCAAATCTGCCATGATTATGAGTTTTTGTTTGTTAATTCGTTTATTTGGAAATCGAGTGCGTACTAATTATTGAGCACGTTCTTCTAGAGTCTTCATTAAACCAGCAAGTATGTTTCCACCTGATTGTAGGCCGGAAATTACGTTTTTCGCTGGTGACTGTAGTAACGTGATAATGTCTCCGATCAATTCTTCTTTTGACTTTAATTGCTCAAGAATTGCTAATTGATCTGCGGAGTAAACAGACTCTTCGACATAGGCACCTTTAAATAAAGGTTTCTCTGCACCTCTGTTCTTTTGAAGGTATTCTGTGATAACTTTTGCTGGAGCGTTAGCTGTTTCAGAAAGCATCATAGAAGTGTTCCCTTTAAGAACTTCGTACAACTCGTCGTAGTCTTTATCGCAAGACTCCATAGCTTTCTTTAATAAAGTGTTTTTCACTAATTGAAGTGCAACTCCTTTACTGTAACAAAGTCTACGTAACTTGCTAGTTTGGTCGGCATCCATACCTGAAATATCGGCTAAGTAAACATTTTTACTTGCAGCTAATGTAACGGTAAGTTTATCGATGGCTTGTTTTTTCTCTTCTCTTGTCATAACCCTAAGGTATTTAGATTAGCTAAGTCTTAGTAAGACTTTAAATCAACTTTTACACCTGCACCCATTGTACTTGACATTGTAATACTCTTAATGTAAGCACCTTTTGAGGATGTTGGTTTCAACTTGACAATTGTTTGAATTAATTCGTTAGCATTATCGGCGATTTTTGCAGCATCAAAAGATGCTTTTGCCACACCTGCATGAACAATTCCGTACTTGTCTACTTTAAAGTCGATTTTACCTGCTTTAACTTCAGTTACAGCTTTCGCTACGTCCATAGTTACAGTACCAGTCTTAGGGTTTGGCATTAAACCACGTGGCCCAAGGATACGACCTAAAGGACCTAATTTACCCATACAGCTTGGCATGGTGATAATTACATCCACATCAGTCCAACCTTCTTTAATTTTAGCAACGTATTCGTCTAATCCAACATGATCAGCACCAGCAGCTTTCGCTTCTTCTACTTTATCAGGCGTACAAAGAACGAGTACTTTTACATTTTTTCCAGTTCCGTGAGGAAGTGTTACTACGCCACGAACCATTTGATTCGCTTTACGAGGATCTACCCCTAATCGGATAGCTAAATCTACACTTGCATCAAATTTTGCAGAGGTAGTTTCTTTAACGATAGAACTCGCGTCAGAAAGGTTGTATGATTTTGCTACGTCAAATTTCGCAGCAACTTCTTTTTGTTTTTTAGTGAGCTTTGCCATGTCTTAGTAAGATTAAGCAGAAGGAAATTCTCCTGTTATAGTGATACCCATACTTCTTGCAGTACCGGCAACCATTTTCATTGCAGATTCAACTTTAAAGCAGTTTAAATCGGGCATTTTATCTTCAGCTATCGTGCGTACTTGATCCCAAGTAACCTTGGCAACTTTCTTACGATTTGATTCGGACGAACCCTTTTTAACTTTTGCTGCTTCCATTAATTGAACAGCCGCTGGAGGTGTCTTGATTACAAAATCAAATGACTTATCAGCGTAAACAGTAATTGCAACAGGTAAAACCTTTCCAGCTTTATCTTGTGTACGAGCGTTAAACTGCTTACAGAACTCCATGATGTTAACACCTTTCGCACCTAAGGCAGGACCTACTGGTGGAGAAGGGTTAGCAGCACCACCTCTAACTTGCAATTTAATGAGCCCAACTATCTCTTTTGCCATTATTCTTGTTTTTATTCTTAGTTAATAAATGTCATCTATTTGGATTAGGAAGCTTTATATACGGGTCATCCAAAACAGACACTTAATTTTTTATGATTCTTTTTCAACTTGCATAAAGCTTAGTTCTAATGGTGTCTTTCTTCCAAAAATCTTCACCATAACCAAAAGCTTTCGTTTCTCTTCATTTATCTCTTCGACAACACCGTTGAACCCATTAAATGGTCCGTCGGTTACTTTTACTGTCTCACCTTGCACAAAAGGAATATTCATAAGCTCATCGGACTCGGCAAGTTCATCTACTTTACCAAGTATTCTGTTTACTTCCGATATTCTAAGTGGTACGGGATCTCCACCTTTGGTAGCTCCTAAAAAACCAATCACGCCTGTGATCGATTTTATAACGTGAACTACTTCGCCAACTAAGGCTGCTTCAATCATCACGTAACCAGGAAAGAAATTTCTTTCTTTACTCACTTTCTTACCGTTTCTAATTAGGTAAACTTTTTCAGTAGGAACTAGTATTTGAGCTACATAATCTTGCATCCCTAAATGATCTATTTCCTTTTCAATATATAGCTTAACTTTTGCTTCCTGTCCGGAAACCGCTCTAACTACGTACCACTTTTTAGTCAACTCAGCCATCAAATGTATCCTTCTACAGTTTTAAAATAAATTATAAAACTCTCCTAGAATAGTATCAAAGCCCATATCCATTAAACTAATGATTAAAGCAATGATAACTGAAGAAATAGCTACTAATATTGTGCTCGATTGTAGCTCAGCCCATGTAGGCCACGAAACTTTATTTGTAAGTTCGTCAATCGACTCTTGAATATACTTCTTCATATTTTAAGTTTTTTCCGCACGGGTAGAGAGATTCGAACTCCCATCGACGGTTTTGGAGACCGGAATGCTACCATTGCACCATACCCGTGTAAAAAGAGTGAGCTCTAAAAGAACTCACCCTTTATATTATGTACTAATGTATCCTAAAATTAAAGGATCTCTGTAACTTGACCAGCACCTACTGTTCTACCACCCTCACGGATTGCAAAACGTAAACCTTTGTTTAAGGCTACAGTACTAATTAAGTTAACTGTAATAGTTAGGTTATCACCAGGCATTACCATTTCAGTTCCATCTGGTAAAATAATTTCACCAGTTACATCTGTTGTACGGATATAGAACTGAGGACGGTATTTATTGTGGAAAGGAGTGTGACGACCACCTTCTTCTTTCTTCAATACATAAACCTCTGCTTTAAATTTATCGTGAGGTGTTACAGAACCTGGCTTACAGATTACCATACCTCTTTTGATTTGAGATTTCTCGATACCACGTAGTAAAAGACCTACGTTATCACCAGCCTCACCTCTATCTAAAATTTTACGGAACATTTCAACACCAGTTACAGTAGACTGTAATCCTTCAGGAGCACCCATACCTAAGATATCAACTGTATCTCCAGTATTTGCAACACCTGTTTCAATACGACCAGTAGCAACAGTACCACGACCTGTAATAGAGAATACATCCTCTACAGGCATTAAGAAATCTTTCTCAACATCACGAACTGGCATTTCAATCCATGAATCAACTTGAGTCATCAATTCTTTAACAGTTTCAACCCAAGAGTCTTCTCCGTTTAATGCACCAAGTGCAGAACCTTGAACTACAGGAGTGTTGTCACCATCGAAGTCATAGAACGAAAGTAAATCACGGATTTCCATGTCTACTAATTCTAATAATTCTTCGTCGTCAACCATATCCACTTTATTCATGAATACTACTAAACGAGGTACACCTACTTGACGTGCAAGTAAGATGTGCTCACGAGTCTGTGGCATAGGACCATCAGTCGCGGCAACTACTAATATAGCACCATCCATTTGAGCAGCACCAGTAACCATGTTCTTTACATAATCGGCGTGACCTGGACAGTCTACGTGAGCGTAATGACGGTTTTCTGTTTCGTACTCTACGTGAGAGGTGTTAATTGTAATACCACGCTCTTTTTCTTCTGGAGCGTTGTCAATAGATTCGAAGTCTTGTTTTGCTGCAAGACCATCTGTAGCCAATACGCAAGTTATGGCTGCCGTAAGAGTTGTCTTACCATGATCTACGTGACCAATAGTACCAATGTTTAAGTGCGGCTTGCCTCTTTGAAAAGTTTCTTTTGCCATGATAAGATAAGCTTAAAAATTAAAAACTAATAAATAAAAATTACTACTTCGTGTAGTAACATTGAGCGAGAGACGAGACTCGAACTCGCAACCCTCAGCTTGGAAGGCTGACGCTCTACCAATTGAGCTACTCTCGCTTATACTAATAGTGGTGGGAGAAGGATTCGAACCTTCGAAGGCTAAGCCAGCAGATTTACAGTCTGCCCTCGTTGACCGCTTGAGTATCCCACCCCAAAACTAATTTCAATACTTTAAAGAACTAAGAGCCGATGGAGGGACTCGAACCCACGACCTGCTGATTACAAATCAGCTGCTCTAGCCAGCTGAGCTACATCGGCAATTTCTCTTTTCTAAAATATGTCGCATAAAAATGCAGCCTCCGTAAAAAAGAGACTGCAAATTTAAAAAACTTAAACTTTACTACAAGCAATGATTGACTTTTTTTTCTATACCACTGAATTATGTTTCTCTTTGTAGCGTAACAGTGCTCTTCTTAGAGCATCCACCCCAATATCAGTAGCTTCTTCAAAAGTTCTGGCGTGTTTCTTAACTATTAATTCTTTTCCTGGAACACTTATTTTTAATTCTATGTGCTTATTTTCGGTACCTAAAGACGATTCTGCCTTTAAATAAACATCTGCGTGAATGATGTTGTCATAAAACACGTCGAGCTTGTCCATTTTTTTTTGAATAAAATCTAATAATTTAATGTCTGCGGTAAAATTAACCGAATGAAATTCTACTTTCATAATTTCCCTCCTTTTTAATCGCCCCTTGGATGAGCTTGTTTGTATATTTCTTTTAGTCTCTCAGCAGAAGTTCTGGTGTAAATCTGTGTAGAGGTTAAACTGGAGTGTCCAAGTACTTCTTTGATTGCATTTAAATCTGCTCCATCGTCTAACATGTGTGTTGCAAAAGCGTGTCTTAGTATGTGAGGACTTTTATGCTGAACTCCAGTAACCATACCAAGGTAAGTATTCACTATTCTATATACAAGCTTTGGATACAAAACATTTCCAGTTTTTGTTAAAAACAAATTAGGTACATCGGTAAGCACTTTAGACCTAACATTTAAGGTGTAAAGTTTTAAGCACTTTAAATGGTTGTCTAGTATGGGAATGATTCTTTCTTTAGATCGCTTTCCAAATACTTTGATTTGTTTAGACTCATAATCTACATCGAGAATGTTAAGATTTATTAATTCAGAAAGACGAATACCTGTTGAGTAAAACATCTCTAAAATCATTTTATCTCGCATACCTTCAAAATCTTTGGGAAATTCTATTTGGTCTAGCAATGCTACCATTTCCGTTTTTGTTAAAAATGAAGGAATGGTCTTATCGGCTTTCATAGAAATGATCTTAACCATCGGATCGGCATCAATCAAGTCGTTTCTTAGTGAGAATTTGTAAAACTGCCTTAAGGAGCTAAGCTTTCGATTGAGAGACCGCTTCGAACATCCACGCTCAATAAGTTGCATCATCCAGGAGCGAATAATCGAGCTCTTTACTCCTATAATCGAGCTTTCGTATTGAGTAGCTACATAGTCGTTAAATTGAATTAAGTCTGTTTTGTAGGCAACAATAGTATGAGAAGAGTATCTCTTCTCGAATTGCAAATAGTTTAAAAAGACTTGAATATTTTCCATAAAAAAAAACGCTTTTGTGTAAAAATACACAAAAGCGTTTAAATACTTTATAAGTAAAAGACTAAGCTTCTTCCGCTTGTCTTAGTTGCTGAATGTAAGCAGCCTTTATCATCTTCTTTCTTTTTCTAACAGAAGGTTTAAGGAATTCTTTACGAGCACGTAACTGACGCATTCCGCCAGTTTTGTCGAATTTTCTTTTGAAACGCTTTAGAGCTCTTTCAATAGCTTCGCCTTCTTTTACAGGAATAATAATCATGTCTATACTTATTTATGCTTTGTTTTTTCTTCTTTGGGATGGCAAATATACGAATTTGTTTTACGATACAAACAAATGATTCCTTTTTAAATCACTTATTTCAATCTTATTCGTTTAAAATCAATTTTGAAATAACGATTTGTTGAATTTCAGAAGTTCCTTCTCCAATTGTACAAAGCTTTGCGTCTCGGTAAAACTTTTCTACAGGAAAGTCTTTTGTATAGCCATACCCTCCAAATATTTGCACGGCTTGATTTGCTATTCTGACGCAAGCTTCCGAGGCGTAGTACTTTGCCATAGCTCCTTCTTTTGTCATTTTCAAACCTTTATTTTTCTTATCAGCGGCACTATAAATAAGCAGTTCAGAAGCTTCTATCTCGGTTATCATGTCGGCTAATTTAAAGGCAATAGCTTGATGTTCGGATATAGGTTTGCCAAATTGAACGCGTTCTTTAGAATAATTTAATGCAGCTTTGTAGGCTCCTTTAGAAATTCCAAGTGAAAGTGCAGCAATCGAAATTCTACCTCCATCTAAAATCTTCATTGCCTGAATAAATCCTTCTCCAACTTTACCTAATAAATTACCTTCTGGTATACGGCAGCCATCAAAAACCAGCTCGGCAGTTTCAGAAGCTCGCATTCCTAATTTATCTTCCTTTTTTCCCGAACTAAATCCTGGTGTTCCTTTTTCCACCACAAAGGCAGACATACCTCTTGAATCTCCTTTGGCACCTGTTCGAACAACAACTACAGCAATATCTCCTGATTTGGCATGGGTAATAAAGTTTTTAGAACCATTTAGTACCCATTCATTCCCCTCTTTTAAAGCTGTTGTATTCATTCCTCCGGCGTCTGAGCCTGTATTGTGCTCGGTAAGTCCCCATGCACCAATGTGCTCGGCGCTTGCTAGTTTTGGCAACCACTTCTTCTTTTGTGCATCGTTACCAAACTGAAGTATATGACCAGTGCAGAGCGAATTATGAGCAGCTACAGAAAGGCCTATGGAAGAGTCTATTTGAGAAATCTCGTCTATTACTGTAACGTATTCATCGTAGCTTAAACCAGAGCCTCCAAATTCCTCTGGAACCAAAACACCCATTAAGCCCAAGGCTCCTAATGCTTTAAATACGTGTACCGGAAACTCTTGTGTATCATCCCAGTCCATCATAAATGGTTTTATGTGCTGTGCTCCAAAATCCTTTATGGTTTCGGCAATCATTTGTTGAGTTTCTGTATACGTAAAGTTCATTATTTGTAATTTACAATTGATATAATGTTATTTGAAATTGCATCTAAATCTTGTTCTAATTTTAAAAAGGTTAGGTTTACTAAAAAGGCAAAACCTACTACCTGACTTCCTGCTAAATTTACTAATTCGGCCGCTGCTTTAGCAGTTCCTCCTGTGGCTAATAAATCGTCGTGTATTAAAACTCTTGAGTTTTTTTTTAAACGATCTTTTTGAATTTCGATTGTTGCAGTTCCATATTCTAGCTGGTAGGTTTTAGAAAAAACAGCTCCAGGCAATTTTCCTTTTTTTCGAATTGGGATAAATGGAATATTTAATTGTTGAGCAATTGCCGGACCGAACCAGAAACCTCTGCTTTCAACTCCTAGGATGACATCAATATTTAAATCGATAAGAAGCTCGTGAAATGTTTTAATCACTTTGGTGTATAAGTCCATGTCCATTAGGATGGGACTTATGTCTTTAAACATGATTCCAGGCTTAGGATAATCGGGAAAATCTTGTATTACACGCTTAAGTTCAGCTTCTATCATTGCAGCTTTATATAGAATGCAATTTTACGGAATAATTCCTCGTCAATCAAGGGAATACCTTTAAGATCACTCAAGGTATTGTACAAGCCATGATGCTGTCTATATTTAACGATTGCTTTAGCAATCTTATAACTAATGTAGGGATGAGCTGCGAGTGTTTTAGAATCGTCTGTATTGATGTATATTTATTTATGAGAATTTGATGTAACATATATATTAGGCGAAATACGGGCTAATAAGTTGGAGTCTATTCCGTAAACCTCTTCTAATTGCTCTTTTGAATGGAAACCGCCTAGCCAACTTCTGTAACGAACTATCCGCGATGAAAACACTTTCCCAATACCGTATAATTGGGTAAATTGAATGGAATCTGCTTTATTAATATCAATACTTATTTGCTTAACTATTTTGGGCTTTTTTGGATGGTATGGTTTTGTTTTTTTTGAATAGTCTTTTTTAATTAATTCTGAATTATTAGTTTGTTTGCTTGTGTCTAGCCAATTAATCGACTGATTTTCAAACTCGTAATACACTTGTTTAAAAGTAGGTTTAAGCACATGATGCAAACTACTAATTATAAGCATACATAGGAGGAATAAGAACAAAGCAAAACGTTCCTTTTTATTAAAATAAAAGTATTTAAATATGGACTTCATCTTCATCTATTACATAGGTTGAATGTAAGAAATCTGTTTAAAATAACAAAGCCCTTCGCAGAGGAAGGGCTTTGTTTAATAATAATAATAGCGATGGTACTATTTAAACTTTTTAATGGCACCACTTTTTACACGAGCCATATAGTCTTTTAAGTCTGCTCTAACTTCGCCAGACATAAGATATAAACCTAATATATTAGGAAAAGCCATCGACAGAATCATCATGTCTGAAAAGTCGATTACTGCTCCTAAACTTACCGAAGACCCTACTATAATAAACAATAAGAATATTAATTTATAAGAGTACTCTGTAAATTTAGATTTTCCGAACAAATATGTCCAAGCCTTTAAGCCGTAATAAGACCAGGAAATCATGGTAGAAAAGGCGAATAAGAATATAGCAACAACCAACAACATAGGGAACCAAGAAATTACTGATTCAAATGCAGAGGATGTTAACTGAGCACCTTCTAAATCGTATCCTGTATGTCTGCCGGTAATGATGATTACAAGAGCGGTCATTGTACAAATAACAACAGTATCAATAAAGGGTTCTAATAAAGCAACAATACCCTCTGATACAGGTTCGTTTGTTTTAACTGCAGAATGTGCAATTGCGGCAGAACCAACTCCGGCTTCATTTGAGAAAGCGGCGCGCTTAAAACCTTGTATTAAAACTCCTACAAAACCACCTTTAGCTGCATCGGCAGAAAAAGCGGAGTCGAAAATAATTCCAAATACTTCAAATATTTGGTCGTAATTCATCATAATTATAAATAGAGACGCTCCGACGTAAAGAACCGCCATAAAGGGTACAATTTTCTCTGTAATGTTAGCGATGCTTTTAATACCTCCAATAATAACTACCCCCACTAAAATTGCGAGTATTAGGCCAAAGTAAACACCGTTTCCTTGGAGAATAGAAAACTGTCCTTCTAACTGAGAAAATGCTTGATTGGCTTGAAACATATTCCCACCTCCTAAAGAACCTCCTACACATAAAATTGCAAAAAGTCCGGCAACTATTTTCCCTACAAAAGGCATGTTTTTTTGTTCGAAAGCGGTGTTAAGGTAATACATAGGCCCTCCAGATACTTCACCATTCTCGTCTATTTTACGGTACTTTACCCCAAGGGTACATTCTACAAATTTGGAGGACATCCCAAGCAAACCGGCCACAATCATCCAAAAAGTTGCTCCAGGCCCTCCAATAGCAACCGCTACAGCAACTCCTGCAATATTTCCTAATCCAACGGTAGCAGAAAGAGCCGTTGTTAAAGCCTGAAAGTGAGATACCTCGCCCTTATCGTTTGGATTGTCAAAATCTCCTTTTACAAGTTGAATGGCATGTTTAAAACCTCTTATATTTATAAAGTTCATTCTAAGTGTAAAAAACATTGCACCAATTACCAACCAAATAACAACTACTGGAATTCCTAAAAAAGGTTCCCAAAAGATCACTTTTCCTAAAACATTTACAATTGGCTCAAAAAGAGCATTAATGGAATCGCTTGCTGTAGTTTCTGCCCTTAAAATTTGAGGCATAAATAACAATAGGGTTACTAACTTTTTCATTGGAGTTTATTTAGGTTTTGTTCTTGACTTACCGTTTAATTCTTTATGTAAGGTGTATTCTGCGGATTAGATTGCTTTATTAACTCATTTTTCTGGAGCAAATAAAAGAACTGAGTGTTCTTTCTTAAAGATTAAGCAATTCGTTTAAACTCACGATTTGTTCTTGTTTGCCTAGCACAAATAGTTTAGAGTTTGCTTCTAAAAGAGTATCTGGGCCTGGGTTTACTACATAGTCTCCAGTATTACTTTTAAAGCCAATAACGGTGCATCCTGTTTTGTATCGGGCTTCTAAATCTCGTAAGGTTCTTACAGCGGTGTGTTCAGGAAAGTCTGAAACTGTTAGCTCTTCTAAATTAATATCTCCAGTTCCTTCCACCGAAATATTGTCTAGAAACTCAACTACATCGGGAGTAATTACTAAGGATGCCATATGAGAACCACCAACTTTATCGGGCATAATTACATTATCTGCGCCTGCTTTTTTTAGTTTTGTGTACGATTTGGATTCGGATGCTCTACTAATAATAGTCAGGTTTGGATTTTGCTCTCGAGCACTTAATACAATAAACACATTATCGGCATCTTTAGGTAAAGTAGTAATAATAGACGCTGCATTTTGAATGTTTGCCTTTTCTAATGTTTCATCTAAAGTAGCATCGTCTTCTACAAAGAGAAGATTGTCTTCTTTTATCCGGGCTATTCTTCCTGGATCTGTTTCTATAACAACAAAAAGTCTCTTATGAGCTTGAAGTTTTCTTACGGCTTCTTTTCCGTTCCTTCCATAACCACATATAATGGTATGTCCCGATAATTTGTTAATTTCCTTTTCCACTTTATACTCTTTTAAAAATATTTTTAGTTCTCCATCTATAAAGTAAGATGTAAGGACAGAAATAGCATATGCGTATATACTTATGCTGAAAATAATTAAGAACGAAGTAAACAGACGACCATTTTCAGTAAGCGGCTCACCCATGGACAAACCAACTGTAGAAACCGTTATTACAGTCATGTAAAAGGCGTCTACAAACTTATAGCCTTCAATCCAATGATAGCCTAAAATACCCACAAAGAATATAAGGAGTATAAAGAAAATAGCTAAATATATTCTTGAAAAAAACGATCTTAACTTCATAGATTAAAGGTCAAACACTGAGCTTCTTTTTGAGTTTACTAAATCTTTTAATCGATATACAAAACCCACAATCAAATAGGCTAGTAATGGGGAGCCTAAAGTTAAAAAAGAACTGTAAATAAAAAAGAGTCTTACCGAAGACGCTTTCATATTTAAATATTCTGCAGTTCGAGAACAAACTCCAAAGGCTTGTTTGTCTATTGTATTTCTTAGTAAAGTATGCACTACTATTTAAGTATTTGATTGAACACCCTGCAATTTAAACATTTCCTAGGAATACAATACGCTTGATGCAAATGAATTAGTGCTTGAGATTTAAATGCATTTTTCACCTCTACAGCAGCATCAATGTAATATCGAACAATTTTATTGTCTTCATACTTAAGCGTTCTATACGAATCTACTACGCGCATCATCATTTCATGGTCGGATTTTTGGCGTGCATAAAAAAAGCAAAACGGAAGGATTGCATTGATCAGAATTAAATCAAAAGTAGCTTTACCCATTCTTTTATTAACTGATTTCACCTCTTTATCGAATACATAATGAGTGTTCCAGTAAGACGAAACTTTTAAATCGATTAAAGATCCAACGGTTTTTATATTTTTAAAGTTGAATAATTGATCGAATACAAATGACGCGTTCGATACAAAATCAGCTAAATATGAAATACGTATGGTTGGGAATGAGCTTGGACGGAGTCGAAAAAACTTCCATTGTGTTGAACTGATGCTTCTCAATTTGTACTTCTGCGCTAAATATGCATATTCATTTTTAAGTTTTTTAGCGTAATCACTTTTACAATTACGCTCCAGCAATCCACTCTGACCGTAAAGCATGGCTTCAATTTGAAGCCTGTTGTTTTGGTGCTTTTGCAAGGTTAATAATGGCGTAGCTTTGGCCAAGTTTAGCATTGGATTTGCGTTAATTTTTAAACCTAAAGAATATGCCAATAGTTGGTAAAAGCACTCTTGATAATTCTTATTTACATCCAAAAAAATCTGCCGTATTGTTTTCATTTTAACTTCTAACCTTTCGATAAGAAGACTTTCGGAGTAAGATTGCCAAAACATGGAGCTAAGATTACCTATAGCATAGGAACATGGTAAACTGGAAACTGAATGGTAAAGGCTTTGGTACTCTGAAATGTATTTTTCGGGTATGCGATCTTTAAGCTCTAAACAAACTAAAAAAGCACCACTACCGTCTTTTACTTCCTGGTCGTTTTCGTAAACTACATGTAAAACTACCGAGTTGTAATTAGTGTCTAGCTGATGTTTGTGTGCATTCCAGTCGGAGCTTTTTACATGTATTTCTACATCGCCGCACCAAAGTAAATCGTCAACTTTAACTCGAGCATTTAAAAAATCGGGGCCAGCATTGTGGTTGTGTACTCCTTGTTTCAAAACATGAATATCGACTTGATTTGTATCTTTTAAATCAGAGAAATCAAAGAGTTGAAATTTCCATATAAAATGAAGAAAGTTCTCATTTATCATAAGTAGATTATTCTATTAATATTCTACTAAAGGTATGAAATTTACTAAATAGTAGGCAATATATTAAACTAGTATCTACTTAGCTTAAAAAAATTAGCTGTGTTTTATTTGTTTACAAATATGATTGTACGAGCCAAAAAAAATAGACATTATAAAGAATAAACTATGTTTTATTACTATTTAGTTCAGTCAACTAAAAAGAGGATGATTTTATTCCGGAAATACCAACTCCATAGTTTGCGTGTTGGAAGAGCCAAAAATACCTAGGCCATTTTGCACATTTGTAAATACCTGAACTGGTTCTCCAGAAAACAATCCGACTCCACCAGAATTAGAGTGAGATTGATACGAACGTAAGTAATCAAAGTAATCTTTTGAGATGGATGAAAATTGTACGTAATACGAATCGTCCGACTGAGTCTCTCCAAAGTAATAAGACCAAGTGTAAAAATCTAAACTAATGGTATACAATTCACCATCAAATAGAGCATCACTAAAAACAGCATCATTTAAATACACTGTTACATCATCCGACCCACCAGATTCGCTATTGGAGGAGCTAAGTATAGATGGGTTTGAGGTTTCAAAATCTATTGCCACTAAGTCTTTTGAATTAAATTGATTCTCAAAGCCATTCAGAATTCGCAACCTGTAAAAGTGAGTTCCTACCTCATCTCGAAATTTAAGACTGACCTTGTTCACTTTTGAATACTCATCCGTTTCTGAGCGAAGTAGCTCAAGCGATTGTAGGCTTACCTGATTTGGAAGAATAGATGATGCTTGAACATTCTCAAAAGAAGGATGACTTACCTTAAAGGTATAGGTGCTTTCTTCTAAGGGAATTGCATTTAAAACATAGGAAAAAACACTATCGGACTCTATATATTCGTTGGAATTATAAGGGTAATAACCATCCGACAACCCCTCAAATTCTCTAGACATTTCTGCCATAAAATTGTCGTCCTGATATACATTTATGGTCGCATCTTTTACTTCGGTACTGCGATTAATATTTTCAAAAGAACCAACAGAATGGCTTAAGCGTAACTTAAATATACTGTCGGGATATAAAACGCTGTTTAAAACAAGTAAAGGCTCATGCTCCGGAATTTCTAGATCTACTACAATTTCGCATCCTGAAAAAAGTAGGCTCATGAGTAAAATATAGAATGAATTTTTCATCGTTAAAATTTAAAATTATACGTAATGGATGGGATTATGGGGAATAATGAAACTTGTTTGGCTTTGCGTTGCCCGTTACTAGAGCTATCGGATAGATAAACAAAAAACGGATTTTTTCTACTGTAAGCATTGTAGAGTGCAACAGAAATGGTGCGAATTCCATTTTTTTTCTCTTTGTGAAAATTCGTTCCTAAATCTAAACGATGGTAAGCTGCCATTCGAGTACTGTTTCGTTCGCCATAGTATTCTATATCGTTGTTGTAACCTAATTCTTGATTAGGGCTGTAACTTGCTAATGGAAATGTTATTGCATTCCCTGTTCCATAAACCCATGTAAGTCCCATGTCAAAAGTATCTGAAAATTTATGAGCTACAACAAGCGAAAGGTCATGACGTCTATCGTATTTAAACGAATACCATTCTCCAAAATTAATTGCATCAAATCTTCTGTTTGCCCAAGACAAGGTGTAGCCTAACCAGCCCGAGGTTTTCCCTTTTTTCTTTTGTAGAAATAATTCCATTCCATACGTTTCTCCTTGGCCACCAGTTTCAATGGTTTCCTGCCAATCGTTAAAGCTCATAAATGAGGAACCTTCTTGGTACGATATTAATTGGCCCATGGTTTTGTAATAGGCTTCCAAGCTCACTTCATAAGCACCCTCTTTAAAGACTCTAGCGATGGCAGCTGCTATTTGTTTGGAACTTTGAGGTTTAACTTTATCGGTGGATGGAACCCATATATCGGTTGGCAATCCTGCATTAGAATTGGTAAGTAGGTGAATGTTTTGTTGCATCTCTGCATAAGACATTTTAAAAGACCAATTAGGATTTAGCAAATACCGAAGTGATAATCTAGGCTGAATGGAATGGTAAGTGGTGTTTTTTATGCTAAACAGCGCTGCATGAATCCCCGCATTAATTTTCAACTTTTCATTAACTTTAATATCGTCTTCTACATAAACAAAAGCATCGTGAGAATACAAGCGGCTAGAAAAAATATAAGAAGTATCTACTAATTCATTAAATTCTTGTTCCCTAGAAAATAAATCAAGCTGTCCGGGTAAAAAGGTGTGGTATGTATTAGAAACACCAAACTTTATATAATGATTAGGACTTGGAATATAGTCAAAGTCTGTTTTGAAACCCCAATCTTTTATACCCGAGTAATACTCAAATTCAAACTCATCCGTATAGTTGTCGTAACCTACATCTTCGGATGCTTTAATATTAAATTTATACTTACTAAAGGTAAGGGTTGTATTGCTAAATAATCGATCGTTAAAAAGATGATTCCATCTTAAAGACGAGGTTAAGTTACCCCAGCCTAAACCAAACTCAAAGTTTTCGTTGTTGCCGCTATTATCAGAAGAGTAAAAACGATCGTCACCAGAATACATGCTTAAGTAAATTCGATCTTTATCGGAGATGGTATAATTGATCTTCGCGTTTAAATCGTAAAAATAATAGCCACCCGAGGCTCCGTCTGATGAAGCAGCAATAAAAGGTTTTGCCAATAAATCTATATACGTTCTTCGGGCAGAAACAATAAAAGAGGCTTTGTTTTTTACTAAGGGCCCTTGTAGGGTTAATTTTGATGCCACAATTCCTATAGAAGCTTCGCCAGTAATTTCTTTGGTATTGCCTTCTTTCATGTCAATTTCTAGAACCGAAGAAAGCCGCCCTCCAAATCGAGCTGGAAAACCACCCTTTGTGAGGCGTACGTTTTTTATAGCATCGGCATTAAATACCGAAAAGAATCCGAAAAGGTGCGATGCATTGTAAACGGGAACTCCGTCTAATAAAATTAGATTTTGATCAGGACCACCACCTCTCACATAAAAACCCGAAGCTCCTTCGGAACCCGATTGTACTCCGGGTAATAACTGAATGGCTTTTAATACATCTACTTCGCCAAGTAAAGCGGGCATAGATTTTATTTGCTGTACCGGAACATTAATTACAGAAGACTGTGTTTTTTGCACTATACTTTCCTCTCCGATTAAAGTAATTTCATTGAGTTCTAAGGCCGAAGACTCTAAGGCTACGTTTAAATGTATACTTTCTGTAAGATTAATCCATTTAGAACTCTTTTTATAGCCAATAAAAGACAGCTCCAAGGCAAAAGTTGATTTGGGTAGCGTTATACTGTAAAAACCAAAAGTGTTGGTTGTTGTTCCTAAAGAAAGTTCTTTGGCAACTACGTTTACACCTACCATACGTTCTCCAGTGCTTGCATCTTCTACATAACCGCTTATGGTGTATTTTTGAGCTAGTATATGAGAAGACAACAAAAATAGGAAGAGCCCCAGTAGGTTAAGTCGTTTTTTCATGTTTTTATTTAATTTATTTTCAGAGGTTGAATATAGCATAAAAAAAGTCTTGATGGTAAAACCATTAATCCATAATGAGTTTGTTTTGGGGAAAAACAAATAATCAAATCTATTTAGGTAATTTTAAATATATTTGGTTTCATATAAAAACTTAAATATTAACTAAAACCCTAATGTTATGAATAAAAAATTGCAATTCAACAATTTTAGTACTCTCAGGAAGTAAAATCTTTGCTCAAGAAAAATAAAAAAAGTCTTTAACCCAATAGTTAAGCAAGGAACCAATTTCTGTTTGCTCCTTGTATTTTTTATGTGTATTGTACCTTATAACTTAAAGGGACAAAGTATCTCTTTTAACCTTAATTCGAGTAGTAATAATCCTCTGAATCAAGAGTACATTCAAGATAGTGTAGAGGTTAACTACTCTTTATACAGTAAAAATAAATCTACTGACTTCGATATTGCCTATTCTTATAGCATTTCGAATACAACTGAATTATTTATTAGTGTTGGGGCTTTAATTGCTATAGATTACACCCATGATGTAACGCCATTAGATGCCCCTTTTAGCCGGGGAGAAACAACCGTAAATGATAAAAGAAACCAAATTACTGCTAGAGTTGGTTTTTTAAAAAACGTTCTAGAAAAAGATCGATTTATTTTAAGAGGTGGTTTATCCTTTAATTATGCAAATGGCTATACAGATAAAAATAAAAGAGTAGTAGAATCATATGACATGAACG